>LWDU01044679.1_pt1 | contig 131028 bp, 147 predicted proteins | sample 727161 | NCBI WGS metagenome assembly LWDU01 (sample SAMN04566230, study PRJNA314399) | hydrothermal vent metagenome | isolation source: deep sea hydrothermal plume seawater | place: Mexico: Gulf of California, Guaymas Basin | collected 2004-07-11
GTTTTATTCTTTGAATAAATATTTTTGCTTGTACTGGGTGTGTTAATACAGGTTCAGTTACAATCTCTATTAATGGGGCACCGCTTCTATTGAAATCTACCTGACTATTATTGTTTGAGGAATTGTGGGTTGATTTACCTGCATCTTCCTCTAAATGAGCTCTTGTTAATTTAATATCATATTTTTTATTATTCCACCAAATAGGTACAATTCCACCCGTAACAATAGGTTTATCAAATTGAGATATTTGATATCCTTTTGGTAGGTCAGGATAGAAATAGTGCTTTCTGGCAAAAGAAAAAGAGGAATGTATTTTAGCGTTGACTGCACTACCAAATTGAATAGCAAAATCTATCGCTTTTTCATTTATTGAAGGCAATGCACCTGGTAATCCAAGAGAAGTGGGACAGGTAAGAGTATTTGGATTTTTGCCATAAGTATATTCGCATGTGCTAAACATTTTGGATTCTGTTTCCAATTGTACATGCACTTCTATCCCAATTACAAAATCCCAATCTTTATTAATTGTTTCTATATTATTCAATTTAATTGATCTGCGATTAGGTTTAGAGCAGATCCAGCTTTAAACCATGAGATTTGATTTTCTGAAAAAGTATGGATTGTTTTAATAACATATGTAGAGCCGTCAGGTTTATTTAGGCTTAGATTAATATTATTTGTTGGACCAAACTCATTTAAGTTAAGAGTTGATATAGTATCAAAGGCTTCAATTTTTTCATAATCTGATTTGTCTTCAAATATTAAAGGTAAGATTCCTTGCTTTTTTAAATTTGTTTGAGCGATTCTTGCAAAGCTTTTTGCTAAAATAATTTTACAGCCCATAAATCTTGGTTCCATGGCTGCATGTTCTCTACTAGATCCTTCTCCATAGTTTTCATCAGCAACTACTATCCAATCAATAGAATTTGAGCTATAATATTTTGCAACCTCGTAAATATCACCTTGCTCTTTAGTGTCAGCATTTATTGCTTCTCCAGTAGATTGTGTATATGCATTTAGTGCACCAGAATACATATTTTGAGATATATTTTCAAGATGCCCTCTATATTTTAACCACGGTCCAGCTGGAGATACATGATCGGTAGTACATTGCCCTTCAGCTTTTAATAAAACGCGTAAATTTTTAATATCTTTATTATTCCATTTTTGGAATGGCTCTAATGTCTGTAGTCTCTTACTATCTTTATCTATAATAATTTCCACAGATGGATTTAAGTTTCCTGATAGAAAATCACTACTTTCTATATCTGCAAAGCCATCAGCAGGTAGTTCTGAACCAATAGGAGCGTCAAACATAAATTTGTCCCCATTTTCCATTAAGATAGAATCTTTTAAAGGGTTGAAACTAAGCTTACCTGCAATAGCTAATGCTGTTACGATTTCTGGACTTGCTACAAAAGATTCAGTAGCTGCGTTACCATCATTTCTTTTTGCAAAATTTCTATTAAATGATGTGATTATCGTATTTTTTTCCCCATCTTTAACTCCAGATCTTTTCCATTGTCCAATACATGGTCCGCAAGCATTAGCAAGTACTTTTCCGCCTAGTTTTTGAAAGATTTCTGTATATCCATCGCGTTCCATAGTAGCCTTTATTTGATTGGATCCTGGAGTAATATAAAATTCTGATTTAGCTCTTAATCCTTGATCTAATGCTTGTTTTGCAACGTGAGCAGCTTTCTCAATATCTTCATAAGATGAATTAGTACAACTTCCAATTAGTCCAACTTTTAGATCATCATCATAATTATTGTTTTTAATAGCCAGTGGCATATCTGACACTTTTCTAGAAAGATCGGGGCTGTATGGCCCAACAATATGAGGTTCAAGTTCAGATAAATTGATTTCAATTACTTCATCGTAATATTTTTCTGGATTTTCTACTACTTCATGATCTGCTTTTAAATCATCTTTCAACTCTTCTGCTAATTTTGCAATATCAGATCTTGAAGTAGCCACTAAGTATTCAAACATTTTTTTGTCATAAGGGAATAGTGAGGTAGTTGCTCCAACTTCAGCGCCCATATTAGTTATAGTTGCTTTACCTGTACAGCTTATTGTTTTTGTTCCTTCTCCAAAGTATTCAATGATTTTTCCGGTACCGCCTTTAACTGTTAAAATTCCAGCTAGCTTAAGTATTATATCTTTAGGGGAAGCCCAATCTTTTAATTCTCCAACCAGATTAACTCCAATAACGCCAGGCCAATTTATTTCCCATGGTGAATCTGTCATCACATCTACAGCATCAGCTCCACCTACACCAATTGCAACCATTCCTAATCCTCCAGCATTCGGAGTATGTGAATCAGTTCCAATCATTAAAGATCCAGGAAATGCATAGTTTTCCAATATAGTCTGATGAATAATTCCTGCACCTGGTTTCCAAAAACCGATACCATATTTTTCACAAACAGATATTAAAAAATTATAAACTTCTTTATTTGTAATAAGCGCATTCTCTAGATCATCTTTTGCTCCATTAATAGCCGTAATTAAGTGGTCACAATGGACAGTGCTAGGAACAGCTGTTGTTTCCATCCCAGCATTAATAAATTGCAGCAATGCCATTTGCGCTGTTGCATCTTGCATAGCGACTCGATCAGGTTTTATACAACAAAATGTTTTTGTTCTTTCTGGAATAGATTCTAATGGTTCGCTTAAATGTGAAAAAAGTATCTTTTCTGTGTAGGTTAATGGTCGATTGAAAAAATCTCTAGCAACAGGAAGAGACTTCACATATTTTGAGTATGTTTTTTTAACTATTTTAGTTTGGTCCATTATTTATCCTCCCTAAATTATTTAAATTTAACTACAAAAAAAATAACTAAAACAATGGGTATAATATTAGCATCAAGTTCTCCAAGACGAAAGAAAATTCTAGAAGATTTAGGTTATAATTTCAAATGTATATCACCAAATATAGATGAATCAAACAACGATAATTTAGAATCAATTGATTATGTCTTGAGGATATCAGAAAGTAAAGCATCTCATGTATGGAGAGGTTATAAAGATAGCCATGTGTTATCAGGCGATACTATTATTGATTTTAATGGTGAAATCATAGGTAAACCATCTTCAAATAATGAAGCATTTAAAATTATTGATAAATTATCCAATAAAACTCATTCTGTGATAAGTGGGTTAAGCCTTTTTTATGACGGAAAAGCCATTACTATATTTGATAAAACGGATGTTACTTTTAAAAAACTATCTAAATCTATCATAGAAAATTATATTGAATCCTTTGATGTTTTAGATAAAGCTGGTGCTTACAATATTGAAGATGCCGAAAATATTTTAATTAAACATATTGACGGATGCTACAATAATATCGTAGGTTTTCCATTGAAGAAATTCAAAATGAGTAAAATAAAAACAATATTAGATAATTTATGATTTTCTACTCCAGATATAAAAAATTTAGATTAGAAAATAAAATTTCACTTGAAGATATCCAGCGCAGGACTAAAATAGACATTGTAAGTCTTAAGGCTATTGAATCCGGTAAATTTTCTGAAATTTCTAGTGTATATGTAAGATTATTTTTTAAAGCATACCTTAAAGAGATTGGTGTAGATATCGATGAAGGTATTGAAGAATTAAATGATTTTCTTAATCAAAAAAATCCTCCAAATAAATTAAAAACTAAAAAAGAAAAAGTGGAAGATGAGGATAAAAAACTGAAGTTTGTTGATATTATCAATACGGATAAGGTATTTAATCCAAATATCTTGATTGGAGCAGTTATATTTTTTATTCTAATTTTATTAAGTTTTGCACTTAATAATTCTTCTGAAGTCTCTAATATTGACAAAGAGAAGGAACTCAGAATATCTAAATCTGATTTAGAAAATCTATACGCTATAAGAACTCAGGAAATTTTAAGTGAGGAAGCTTTTTCCTTCCCAATAACTATTCGATTTAAATCAAATAATGAAAATTACATTGAATATTCAGATGGAGTATCTGGAAAAGAATATTTTGTATTTGATGATGTAAGCACTAATCAATCAAATTCTTTCTCTGAGATTTGGAATGGAGATGATAAAACTTTTTTAATTGCAAATACGATTAATTTTGAATTGATATTTTTTTCAAAAGATACTTTTAGCGATTTTTCTAAAAGTATCGTCAATGACTTCCCAGTAAGAGTAGATCTTATAGCAGATCCTTTGTCAGTTTCCATTACAAAATACATACCAAAAAATAGATAGTTTTAACTTATCCGTTTATAGCCCATTTCTTTTTTATCATTTTTTTTATTCAGTTTATAACAAACTTATTGACATAGATGTCACATATACATTAAGATAAGTGGTGAATTGTGGGTTAAATTCCCTTAATTCCCGTTTATTATGCGTAGCCAATATACATTTACAGGACAATATGATTTCGTTATTGATTCAAAAAATCGAATCAATATTCCATCAATATTTCGTAAACAACTTCACAAGTCAGATAAAAATAGATTTGTGATAACAAGAGGCATTGATCGCTGTATTTGGGTATACCCTTTGGGCGAATGGGAAAAGATTGAAAAAGAATTAAGTCAATTATCTTCTTTATCTAGGACAAATCGTACTTTTTTAAGAAATCATTTAAGACATGCTAAGATAGTATCTTCAGATGATCAGGGAAGATTAATACTAACAAAAAGTTTAATTGAACATGCAAATATTCTAAAAGATATAACCATTATAGGCGTTTTAAATAAAATTGAAATATGGGATAATGCTACATTAGAAATATCAGATTCTGAACAAAGCATTGATGAAGAATCCTATGAAGAGCTTTCCAAGAGAGTCAATATCTGATGACTTCAATTTTGTCAGAAAGCTATGGCCATTATCCAGTTATGCTGACGGAATCAATTAATAATTTAAATATCAAAGAAAATGGATTTTATATCGATGGCACAGTAGGTCTTGGTGGTCATTCAGTTAAAATTCTTGAACATATTAAAAAAGGATTTCTGATAGGTTTTGATAGAGATTCAAATTCAATCAAAATTGCAAAAAAAAGACTCAATGTATTTGATAACTTTAAATTAGTTCATTCTAGTTATACCAATCTGGAAGATGCTTGTAGAAAACTAGATATTAAGCAAGTTGATGGAATGCTTTTAGATTTAGGTCTTTCTTCTTTTCAGTTGGAGGATAATCAAAGAGGATTTTCCCATCGATATAATTCATCTTTAGATATGAGATTTGATGATAAAGACGATGGATTAACAGCACAAGAAATTATTGAAAATTCATCAGTTAGAGAGCTTACTAATATTTTTAATGAATTTGGAGAGGAAAGGAATTCTTTTAGAATTGCTAGAGCGATAAAGGAATCAAGCGAAGAAATAAATGCTGATAGACTAGTTAGCATTATTAGTCGAATGACAGCGTATAAATATCGTATTAAAACATATTCACGAATTTTTCAAGCACTGAGAATAAAAACAAATAATGAATTAGATCATTTAGAGTCATTTTTAAATGATTTTATGAAGTTTCTTAAGCCCAAAGGTAGGATTGTCATTATCAGCTATCATTCTATGGAAGATCGAATGGTCAAACACAAATTCAAAGAGTTGAAATTAAATAAAGAGCTAAAAGTTCTATCAAAGAAACCTTTTATACCTACAGATGAAGAAATATTTGATAATAAGAGATCTCGAAGTGCAAAAATGAGAGTAGGAGAAAAAATTGGCTAATCTATTTACAAATCTTACTAAATGGACAAAACTAGCCAAACCTAAACGTAAAAAATCTAGAAAAAAAAGATTAACAAAGAGACAAAATGAAAAAAGAGAAAATATAAAATGGACTCTAATGTTTGTACTAACTGTAGGAACAATTTCTTTGTATTTAGCCGCTTTCATAGAGATAGATAAAACTCAAGCTAGTATCGATTTTAATCGACAAACATTAGCTCAATTGGATGAAGACCTTACATTAAAAATTAATTCTGTGGAGAAGATGAAAAGAGCAGATGTTATTTCAAAGAAAGCAAAGAAAATTGGATTAATAGCAAGTAAACCAGAAACACTTATTGTGAAAATAACTAATGACTAAAAATTATCTAAAATTTAGAAATAGAATACGATTTGTAAGCACTCTTATTATGTTTTTTTGGGTTGTTTTTATATACGAGTTATTTACAATTCAAATTATAGATAGAGTTGAAAATCCTCAGGGTATGAAAGTAGAAATAATTAAAGGTAAAAGAGGAAATATTTTCGATATAAATGGTAATAATATCACTCAAAATTTAACTTTTTATAATATTGGAGTACGTCCAAAAAAAATCACCAATAAAGATACTTTTTTAAGAGATTTATCAGATTGTACAGGTACTGATTTAGGTATTTATATTTCTAAGTTTAATGTTGGAAAATCTTATGTACAGTTAGAAAAAAAGACTATAAGAAATTGTCAAAAATTAAAGTCAAAATATGGAGATGCATTAATCATCAATCAGGATTATAAAAGATATTATCCTGAAGAAAATTTGTTTGGTCAAATTGTTGGATTTACTAATGTAGATGATGTAGGAATTTCTGGATTAGAATCTCAATATAACAGATACTTAGAGCCTAAAATTGGTTCCAGAGTTTTTAAGAGTAATGGATTGGGTAAACGTATTTCTGATCCTACTTTACCATATGAAGCTCCCGAAGATGGATCGGATATTTATTTAACTATTAATAAGGAATATCAAGCAATTTTAAGAGAGGAATTAATTGATCAAATAGAGAAGACTGAAGCATCTTCTGCAATGGGAATAATATTAAATCCTCAAACAGGAGAAATAGTATCCATGGTCAGCGTTCCTGATTTTAATCCTAATAATCCACAAGATTTTGAGGTAGAATATCAAAAAAATAGATTGCTTTTAGATACATTAGAGCCTGGCTCAACTTTTAAAGTGGTTACTATTGCAGCAGCCCTTAAGAGTGGTATAAATCCTATAGATGAATATAATGTTGAAGGCCCATATAATTTTCATGATATAAAAATGATTGAAGATTCTGTGCCACATTCCGTTCTTACTGTTAAAGAAATTTTAGCTTATTCAAGTAATATAGGTACAATAAAAATTGCTGAATCCTTAGGAAAAAATAAGATTTATAATCAAGCAAAAGAATTTGGTTTTGGATCTAAAACTGGTCTTAATCCAACTGGCGAGGAAAGTGGAACAGTCTATGAAGCTAAAAGATGGAGTTTATCATCTATGCATAGCGTTCCTATAGGTTATGAGGTCTCTGTTACTCCGATACAAATCGCTATGGCATATGCAGCAATTGCAAATGGTGGATTTTTATTGAAACCATATATGGTTGACGAAGTTAAAAGAAGTGATGATACAATTTTGAAAAATCAACAAAGACTTAGAAAAAGAATTTTATCACAGTCAGATGCAGAAATATTAAAAGATATGTTATCCTATGCAGTTGAAAATGGTAGTGGAAGGAGAGCTAAATTAGCCGGATGGGATGTATCCGGGAAGACAGGAACATCTAAAAAAGTTATAAACGGTGAATATTCAGAATCAGAATTTTTAGCCAGTTTTGTAGGCTTTTTTCCAAAGGAGAATCCTCAATTATTAGCATTAATCATAATTGATGGAGCATCAGTTTCTAGTAACTATCATTGGGGTTCAATGTCAGCAGCTCCGGTATTTAAGTCTGTGATGAAGCGCATCATTAATATTGATTCAGAAATAACAAACAATAAGTCTAATAAGAAAGTAAAAACTAGAAATTCTAATCCAATTTTAATTCAAAAAAATATTAAAAAATCACAAGATATTGAAATAGTAGAAATGCCCAATGTAATTGGTAAAAATGTCAATAGTGCATTTATGACTTTAGCCAAAAAAGGACTTAACCCCAAAATAGTATCTGGTATGGGAGTAATAATTTCTCAATCTGTAGAACCTGGAGCAAAAATAGAAAAAGGAACAAGAGTAGAATTAAAAGCGGAAATAAAATCATGAATATAGAAAATAAAAATATTGGTATTCTTGGATTGGGAGTTAGTGGCTATTGGGCTGCAAAGTTAGCTTCCTCTATTGGTGCCAATGTTTTTGTATCAGATAGTAAATCAGATATTAATGAGATATATGCTAAAGAATTAACAGATATGGGTGTTGATATTGAGCTAGGGTTTCATTCTGATAGAATTCTTAATTCAGATTTAATTATAAAATCGCCTGGCATACCAAATGATATCAAAATAATTCAAAATATATTAGAAAGTAATATAGAGATGATAAGTGAAATTGAATTTGCCTATAGGCTATCAGATTTAAAAATTATTGCTATAACAGGTACTAATGGAAAGACTACTACTGTTACATGCTTATATGAGGTGTTAAAGAAAAAATTTAATGTTGTAAAAAGTGGAAATATAGGAACCCCATTCTCAGAAATGATTTATGAAGAAAATATATCTAAAAAATTAAACACTGATTTTTGCATATTAGAGTTGTCTAGCTTCCAGATTGATGATATTGATACGTTTAAACCTGATATAGCAATGATTTTAAATATTTCCCGTGATCACTTAGATAGATATGAAGATTTTCTCGATTATACTAACTCAAAGATGGGTCTTTTTAAAAATATGAATGATGACGATTTAATAATCTACAATCATGATGATAATATTTTATCCGATGAAATAGAAAAAATAGATAGAGTATTTACAGCCTATTCTTTAAATAAAAATTTTAGCACATTTTATTTAGAAAATAAAAAAATAGAATCATCTCATAGCAAGGAGACCCTTCATATAGATGAATGTCAATTATTGGGCATTCATAATGTATCTAACTTTATAGGTGTTGCTACTATTGCTTCACATTTAAAATTAGATGACAAAGATATTTTTGAGTCTTTAAAAAAATTTGAAGGATTACACCATAGATTCGAGATATTCAAAGAGGTAGATGGTATCAAGTTTATTAATGATTCAAAGGCTACAAATATTGCATCTGTTCAAGTAGCAATAGATTCTATAGATAGAAATATTATACTAATAATGGGAGGACTTCCTAAGGAATCTGATTTTTCAGCAATTCTAGAGTATTCTGATTCTATAAAATCTATAATTGCATATGGTGTTGCTTCAGATGATATACACCATTCACTTTCTGAATCATTAGAAGTGCTAAAGATCGAAGAGTTCGAACAAGCGATTAATTCTGCAATGAGCTTAGCAGAAAGAGGAGATTCTGTGTTAATGTCTCCGGGATGTGCTAGCTATGATCAATTCAAAAATTTTGAAGAAAGAGGCGATTGTTTTAAAAGTATAGTAGAAAGGCACTATTCATGAATATTAAAGAAAGAAAGCAGGATAAATGGTTATTGTGGACAGTAATATTATTAACCATTTTTGGTTTATCAATTTTATTTAGTGCTAGCTGGATCAAATCTCTTGAAATCACTGATGGAGCTTCACGTATGTATTTTTTACAAAATCAATTACTTAAATTTATTCCAGGAATAATAGTCTTTCTTATTGCATCTCATTTCAATTATAGAAAACTACAATATTTAGCTCCAGTATTAATGGTTGGATCATTTCTATTATTGGTATACACGCGAGTTCAAGGCTGTGATGGAGATTCTTGTAGATGGCTATCTATTGGTCCGATTTCTTTCCAAACATCTGATTTAGCAAGATTCTCAGTGATTTTGTTTTTAGCTGATTATATAGATAGAAATTATAAATATATGCATCAATTTGTTAAAGGGATTTTAATCCCATTATGTTGGGTTTTACCTATTTGTTTAATGATTATTATGCAACCAGATAACTCAACAGCCATAATCTTGTTAACTATTGTATTTGCTTTATTATTTATTGGTGGAGTATCATTACCTCAAATAGGAACTATAGGTGTTCTGTCAGTAGGAGCAATTGGAATTTTTATTTTAAATAATAAGAATTATGCATTGAGTAGAATACTATCATTCCTTGATCCTAATTCAGCAGGAAATGTTGGATATCAATCTAGTCAGGCTTTGATTGGATTAAGACAAGGAGGTGTCACAGGTATGGGTATTGGAGAAAGCATACAGAAGCACTCATATTTACCAGAGACACATACTGATTTTATATTTGCTATTATTGGAGAAGAGCTAGGTTTTATAGTAGGCGTTATGGTAATGATAGCGTACATAGTTATTTTATTTAGAGCTATTCAGATTTCTAAAAAATCAAACGATATTTTTGGTATTATTCTTTCTATAGGTTTCGGTTTGAGTATTACATTTTATGCATTAATAAATATTGGTGTAGTAATTGGTGTTATACCAGTTACAGGTGTTCCACTTCCATTTATTAGTTATGGAGGATCTTCATTGATTATCAACCTACTAATGGTAGCAATTTTATTGAATATCAGTAAAGCACAACGAAAATTTAAAGTTAAAAAATGGAGACTCCGAGTTGATGGATAAGCGTAATATCATCTTTTGTGGAGGAGGAACAGGAGGACATTACTATCCATTAATGGCTATTAAGAATGAGCTTGAAAAGAAAATGGAAAATAATAATTTATATTATATCGGATCAAAATATGGAATTGAATCAAAGAAAATTATTTCTGAAAATATGAAAAGTTTGCTCATACCAATTAAGGGATTCAATAGATCTTTTTCATTATATGCAATAGCAAGAAATTGCTTATTATTCTTTGAATTATTTTTTGGCTTAGTTAAAGTCAGTTTTTTCTTTATGAAGAATAAACCTAGCTTAGTGATTGCAACGGGAGGGTATGCTTCATTTATACCTCTCCAGATAGCAAAAATATTTAACGTACCATATTTTTTACATGAACAAAATTCATTTCCAGGATTAGTAACTAGAATATTTGGGTCTAAAGCAAGAAAAGTATTTCTCGGTTTTGATAATGCGAAGAAATATTTAAAAAATAGCGACATTCTTTTTACGGGTAATCCAATTTATAATCATAGCCAAAAAGATATGTCTTTATCTTTAGATCAGACTAAAAGAACTGTATTGATATTAGGAGGAAGCCAAGGTTCAGTATTCCTTAATAATATTATTTCAGAATGTATTGATAATAAGATGTTAAATAATATTAATATTATTTGGATTGCAGGTCTAAAGCATTACGATAAGTATAAGCATTATAATACTGAATCAATCAAAGTACTTTCCTTCGTTGATAATATGCCATATTTATATGATATATGTGATTTGATAGTTTCCAGATCTGGCGCTATGACAGTTTCTGAAATATTAGAATTTAAGAAGCCTTCAATTCTTATTCCTTTCAGGTTTGCAGCAGAAAATCATCAAGTTTTTAATGCAAAATATCTAGAGGAAAAGTTTGCAGCACTCTTAATTGAAGAGAAAGATTTAACTATTTCTTTGCTATCAAAAAAAATTAATGAAATCTGTAAAAATGACAGAGTATATAGTTCAATGAAACAAAATATTGAAAAAATAAATAATCCTGATTCAATAAAGATTATAAGTAATAGTATTATGGAGCACTTACATGCTATCTAGTATAAAAAGAATACATTTTATTGGCATAGGCGGCATTGGAATGAGCGGAATTGCCGAGCTTCTGCACAATCAAGATTTCAAGATTACTGGTTCAGATTTATCTGAATCACCAAATATTAATAGGCTTAAAAAATTGGATATCACTATATCAATTGGTCATGATAAGAAAAATATATCAACAGCTGAAATTGTAGTCTATTCTGATGCTATCCCTAAAGATAATATTGAATTGATTGAAGCAAATGATAGAGATATTCAATGTTATTCTAGAGCACAAATGCTATCACAGCTTGCGAAATTAAAAAGCTCTACGGTGGGGATCTCTGGAACCCATGGTAAAACTACTACAACCTCTATGATTGGTTCAATATTAAAGGATTCTAATTTAGATCCTACTATTATTGTAGGAGGTGTAGTTAAATCTATAAATACTAATTCTGTTCTAGGCGCTGGTGATACTTTCGTAGTAGAGGCTGATGAGTTTAATAGAAGTTTCTTAGAACTTTCTCCAACTATAGCGGTAATTAATAATATTGATTTGGAACATGTTGATTGTTATAAAGATTTAGACGATTTAAAAAATGCTTTTCTTCAATTTGCTAATTCAGTGCCTTTTTATGGAATGGTTAGTATTTGTAAAGATTCTGATAATGCTGCATCTATTATACCATTCATTAACAAGCCGATAGTTACTTATGGCATAGAGTCTGATGATGTTGATTTCAAAGCCATAAACATTATTCATAATGATGGAAAAGTTGCATTTGATGTAGTTCATAAAGATAAAAACTATACATTTTCAATGATCGTTCCAGGTACATACAATATTTTAAATGCTTTAGCAGCCATATCAGTATGTAAAACGATGGGTTTATCAATAGAAAATATTAGCCAAAGCTTAAAAATGTTCTCAGGCGTAAAAAGAAGATTTGATGTTAAAGTGCATAACAAAAACTTAACTATTATTGATGATTATGCTCATCATCCGGTAGAAGTATTAAGTGTAATTAAAGCAGTTAAGAGTAATTGGAATAGAAGATTGCTTGTTGTTTTTCAACCACACCTTTTTTCTAGAACTAAGGCATTTTATAAAGATTTTGCAGAGTCTCTCTTCGATGCTGATTTGATTTTTATTACTGAGATTTTTGCTTCAAGAGAAAAATTAGATTCTTCTATTAGCTCTGAAAGAATTAGTGAACATCTTAAAGAATTAAAGCATAAAAATGTATTTGATATTACTATAGACTCTTTACTTCAAGATATACAAAGCAAGTATAATGAAGGCGACATTATTTTGACTATTGGAGCGGGTAATATTTGGAGATATGCAGATAAATTAACTGAGAATATGAGATGATTGAGTCCTTGAAACAAAAGATTATAGGTACGACCAATGCAACTGTTTCTGTTAATGAAATAATGCAGAAGCATACCACATATGGAATTGGAGGTCCAGCTGAATTATTTGTTTTACCATCAAACAAGCAGGATTTAATCGACATTGTTAGATTGAGTAAAGAACATAAACAGGCAGTGACTATTATAGGTTCAGGATCAAATTTATTGATAAGTGATCAGGGTATTAAGGGTGTTGTAGTATCGATTAAACACTGTTTAAGAACAATTAATATTGATGTAGATAAGATTTATGTAGAGTGTGGAATTATGTTGGGTAAAATGGTAAGAGAATCTATGAAACATGATTTAAAAGGCTTAGAAAATCTTATTGGAGTGCCAGGAACACTTGGCGGTGCATTGATGATGAATGCGGGTGCTTGGGGTGGAGAGATTTCAGAAAATTTAGAAACTGTAGAGTTATTAAATGAGAGAAATGAAATTCAAGTACTTTCTAAGGCAGACATTGATTTTTCTTATAGATCATCTTCTTTCAGTAAAGATATTATTTTATTGTCAGCAACATTTAAGCTTAAAAAATCACCAAAAGAAATCATTCAGGATAATTTTGATTTAGCAAAATTAGGAAGAAAGAATACGCAACCATTGAACTATCGTTCTGCAGGTAGTGTATTTAAAAACCCTTCTACTAAACATTCTGCTGGAATGTTAATAGACCAGTCAGGATTAAAAGGATTTTCAATAGGAGGTGCTAAGATTTCCAATAAGCATGCCAATTTTTTTGTGAATAATGGAAATGCAAAAGCTGATGATATGATATCTCTTATTAAGAAAGCAAAGAATACTGTAAAAGAAAAATTTAATATTGAACTAAATCTAGAAGTGAAATTATTAGGCTTTAATGCTGAGGAGATTGATGAATTATGAAGAATAATTTTATAAAGATTTTTGATTTTATTAGTCAGCCATTATTATGTCTATTACTTATAGCAATTTCCCTTTTTGGATCTGTTAAATGGGCTCAATTCAATGCAATTTTTATTGTAGAAGACGTAAAAATTGAAGGTATAAATTATTTTGATGATACTATGTTGATAGAGTATAAGACAAGTATAAAAAATCAGAATATTTTCTTTTCAAATTTAAAAGATTATAAGAATGATATAAAATCATTGGACCATATAAAGGATTGCAAAGTGTCAAGAGTATTTCCTAAGACGATTAAAATAGAAATCTATGAAAGAGAGCCATTAGCTATGATTAGTTCTAATGATTTAATTATTCTTGACTCAGAGGGAGTATGTTTACCTGTCGAGTATTGCGAAATTTCGCTACCTATATTATCAAATTTTAAGAATAATCAAGAACTGTATGAAAAAGGTAAAAAAACTAAATCATCTAATGTTTTAAAATCTATTGATGTTATTAAATATTCAAAAGATAACTTTGCTTCATTATATGACAATATATCAGAATTTGTTTTTAATGAAGATAGTGAATATGAGATTATTTTAAAGAATGGAAGAACAAAAATTTTGTTGGGGAGTGACAATATTTTTGCAAAAATAGACTATTTAAACGCTTTTGCAAATATATTACCAGAGACAAAAAAATTAGAGAGTTATAGATACATAGATTTAAGGTATAAAAGGCAGATAGTGGTGAATGAAATATAATGAAGAATAGAATACAAGTAGCTTTTGACTTAGGGTCTTTTAGTATTAAAGGAGCTGTCGGAAGAATAATAAATGAAAATCAAATAGAAATTTTATCTATTCGATCTATAAAAACAGATAGTATGGATAATGGAGATATTGTAGATAAAGAAGCATTGCTTCGCAGTTTAGAATATTTAATTGAGAAAATGGAAAAAGATGCTAAAATCAGTATCGATGATGATGCATGGGTTTCAGTATCTGGAAAAAATATCAAGTCTATTAATTCATCAACTCGAATTAGATCAAAGGATAATTCTGAATTTGAAGTTGATGAGACCACAAAACAAAAGTTATTAACTCAATGTGCTGATATTCAAGTTTCTTCAGATAGATATGTACTACATAATCTTAAAAGAGGATTTTTTATAGATGGTTCATCTCTTATACGTAATCCCTTAGGTATGATTGGTAGATCTATTGATGCAAAGTCGCATGTAATTCATATCAAAAATTTTAATTTATTACAGATAGACCATTGCTTTAGAAATGATTTAAGCATTGATGTTAATCCGGTATTTGATGGTTTAGCAGCTGCATTAGCGAACCTTAGTAAGGACGATCAAGATTTAGGAGTGATATTCATAGATGTAGGTGCAGATAAGACAAACATGTTATTATATAAGGATAATTATCTGACTCATTCTAAAGTTATTCCACTAGGCTCCAAGTCTGTTACAAAAGATATAGCTGCATATCTTCAAACATCTATAAAACAAGCAGAAATCATTAAGCATGAACATGTTTCCGCGTTATCGGATTTTGCAGATTCTGAATCTAATTTCGAACTATCTATAGAAAATGATGATTTAACGAAGAGTATCAACAAGAAAGAAATATCTAAGATTGCTGAATTAAGATATGAAGATATTATAGATCAAATAAAGTCTGAACTAGAATTATTAGGCATGGATATATCTGATATCAGATCAGGTATTAAGATTACGGGCGGTGGATCTAATGTCAGAAATTTAGATTTGTTATTTAAAAAACATTTTGAGAGCACAAAGTGTGAATATTTATCAATAAGTAATATTGTCTTTAAAGAAAATTTAGAGGATAGAAGAGAACTTTCTACTCTCATTGGTCTTTTATCATGGCCAATATTTAATGTCGAAGATAGCAGCCCAACTGTTGGAGTTAAAAATTTTAAATCAATTACAAAGAACATTTCCAGTATATGGAAAGGGTTTTTTGAGTAAAAGAATATAAAAAGGAGATTAATATGTTATTTGAATTTGATGAGTTAGCAAGCCAGAGAGCAAGAATCAAGGTCTTGGGAGTTGGAGGTGCTGGAGGTAATGCAATAAACAGAATGATTACTTCTGGTATGGATGGAGTAGAATTTATTGCTATCAATACGGATGCTCAAGATCTAGGAAGTAATCCAGCAGAAACTAAGCTGCAGATTGGGAAAGATTTAACCAAAGGATTGGGAGCGGGAGCAAAGCCAGAGATTGGGCGCAAAGCAATTATGCATGATACAGATGCGTTAGCATCATTAGTGGTTGGATCTGACTTAGTTTTTGTTACAGCTGGCATGGGTGGTGGTACAGGTACCGGTGCAGCTCCAGTGGTAGCTAAAGTTTGTAAGGATTTAGGTATATTGACAGTTTGTATTGTTACTTTGCCATTTGAATTTGAAGGTTCAAAGAAAATGGAGTCAGCGCTTAAGGGTGTCGCTTCAATGCGAAATTTTTGTGATACTTTAATTGTAGTACCAAATGAAAAATTAATATCTGTAGTTGATAATGCTACAACATTTGAAGACGGGTTTAAAGAATCTGATGCTATTTTATTACAAGCAGCTAGAAGTATATCGGATTTAATTAACAAAAAAGGAAATGTAAATATTGATTTTGCTGATGTTAAGTCAGTTATGAGTGGTATGGGTGATGCGGTTATAGGTGCAGGAACTGCAAGAGGGGAAGAAAGAGCTGTTTTAGCTGCTCAGCAAGCTATTTGTAGCCCTTTATTAGATTCTCATTCAATTAGTGGAGCTCAAGCAGCTTTAGTAAACATAACTGGTAATAAAAAAATGACTCTGATGGAAGTCAATGCTGCCATGAAGCTTATTCATGAAGAGGCAGGTAAGGATGTAAAGGTTATTTTCGGAGTACGTGTTGATGAAAATATGGAAGATGAATTACAAGTTACTGTTATTGCAACTGGATTTAATCGTCAACCTATTGAACAGAAAGAAATGTTAAAAGAAGGAATGCAAAATAGTTATGATAGACAAAGTGAAGAGTTTATGGATACTCCGAATACAACATCGTACCAAAAAAACAATCCAGGATCAAGTTCTCAAATGGATGACTATCAAGAAAATAGCGACAATACAGAAGACGGACCTACTTTAGTATTTGATGATTTCGATCAAAGTTCTGACTTAAATGTCCCTGCTTATATAAGAAAACAAAAATAATTTGGTTGGCTACCAATAAACGAGATGGCTCCCAACTAATTTTTAGTTTGGGAGCCTCTTAAACTCTTTGCTATATTTGTTTTCATCTATAAATTCTACCCTATGAATAAATTTTGGGAAGATTTAAAAAACAATGTTTCTGAATGGAGCGTAGTTGCTTCAGAAAAAGCAGAAGAGTTTACACATAACAGTAAATTACGTCTAGATATTATACAACTAGAAAGAAAACTATCTAGTTTATATGTTAAGTTAGGATTGTATGTATTTGTTAAAACGCAGGAAAAAAATGTACTTAACTTCGTTGGAGATAAACGCTATCTTGGTTTAATTGAAAATATTGTAGAAATAAAAAAGAGAATTGCAGATAAAAAAGAGTCTATCCATCATGAAAGTAAAGAAGAAGATAAAGAGAGTAAGTAGGCTATGATAAAGAAAAAATTCTTTTCATTTCAATATTTATCTTCTGATAGATTGCATCAGATCAATTTCTCAGTATTAAATATTTTTGCTAGTTTTGCATTAATTCTAATCATTTTTATTGGTGCTAATTATTATCTATCTATAGGATTTTCTAATCAGTACTATCAAGATAAATTGAAAGAAACAGACGAAAAATATGCAGATGTATCTCAAGAACTTTTAACTAAGATAACTCAACTTGAACAAGAATTATTACTAATAGAAGAGAGAGATAAAGAGCTTAGAACTTATGCTGCAATTCCACCTATTAGCGAAGATATTAAGATTCAAGGTACGGGAGGTTCTGTAGAAGAGACTTCTATTGAAGATAAAAATGCTACTAGTATTTTGTTTCAGCTTAAGGATAAGATTGATTCTTTGTCATATACTGTAAATCTTGAGAAAGATAGTTATAGCACTATTTTCAATAAAATTAAATCTAACGAAAAAATGTATTCACATACTCCATCTATTAGTCCTGTAGAGGCCTACTTGGGATCGGGATATGGCTATAGAACAGACCCAATAGATGGAAAGAGAAGAATGCATCGTGGATTAGATTTTGCTGTTAATTTAAACACTGATGTTATAGCAACGGGAGATGGCGTTGTTAAGAAGGCTCAGTATGATTCTGGTTGGGGAAGATATGTTAAGATTGATCATGGCTATGGTTATGAAACAATCTATGCGCATTTATATAAGATAAATGTAAAGAAGGGTCAAAAAATTAAAAGAGGAGATTTGGTTGGAAAGTCTGGAAACAGTGGAAGAGCAGCTGGATTTCACTTGCATTATGAGGTGCATAAGAATAAAAAAGTAGAAGATCCTGCAAAATATTTTTTCACAGGATATATAAAATAAATGCAACCCCTTCCTATCAAAAAATTTGTTCTTGAAACTTATGGCTGTCAAATGAATACAGCTGATTCTGAACTTGTTGAAGGTATATTAATAGATTTAGGTTTAGAAAAAACACAAGATTTGTATGATGCAGATGCTATCTTTCTTAATACTTGTGCCATAAGAGAGAATGCTGAAGTTAAAGTGCATTCACGTTTAGGAAATCTCCGTAAGATAAAGCAAGAAAAGCCAGAATTAATCATTGGAGTTCTTGGTTGTATGGCGCAGAATCTTAAAGATGATTTATTGAAGAATAAACCATATGTAGATATTATTTTAGGCCCTGATTCTTATAGAAATATTCCAAAATTAATGAATAGACATCTCATAGAAAAAAAGAGTATTGTTGATACAAAATTATCAAAATATGAAGTATATGAAGATATGTTTCCAAGTAGAGGAGATACTTTTAATGCATGGGTCTCTATCATGAGAGGTTGTGATAAATTTTGTTCTTTTTGCATAGTTCCTTTTACTAGGGGAAGAGAAAGAAGTAGGAGTGTTGACAGTGTTGTTACCGAAGTAAAAAAAGCAGTAGATGAAGGCTATGTCGAAATCACTTTATTGGGACAAAATGTAAACTCTTATAAACATGAAAAGAAATCATTTGCTGATTTACTATTGGCAGTATCTGACATTCCTGGTGTTAAAAGAATTAGATACACATCACCTCATCCGCAAGATATCAATGTAGAATTATTAGAAGTAATGGCTTCTAGAGCTAATATTTGTAACTATGTACACTTTCCAATGCAGTCAGGATCAAATGAATTGTTAAAACGCATGAATAGAACCTATACAAGAGAACACTTTTATTATATGGCTGAAAAAATTAGAGAGATTATGCCTAATTGCGGTTTATCCACAGATATTATTGTAGGATTTCCAGGGGAAACTGATGAACAGTTTAGAGAGACCTTAGACTTGATGGAGAAAATCAAATTTAATATAGCATTTACCTTCAAATACTCTCCAAGACCTTATACAAGAGCAGAACAATTTTCAGATCAAATTTCAGAACAAGTTAAGAAAGATAGATTAAATGAGATGATTAATCTACAAAGGAAGCATACGCTTGAACTAAATATGAAAAAAGTTGGAAATTTTGAACAAGTTCTAATAGAAAAAGAAAGTAAGAAGTCTACCAATCATTGGGCTGGAAGAACGGATTCAAATGAATGGGTGATTGTAGAAAAAAATGATAGTAAAATTAAGGATATTATTCCAGTAGAGATTACAGAGGCTAGTGGAGTGATTTTACGCGGAAAAGAGATAACAGGAGCATAATGTTTAGAGTATTAAGAATATTATTTTTATTAGGCGCATTAGGTGGAACGTATTGGCTATTTTACAAGAATATGGACCCTATTACGATATACTTTTTCAGAAATGACATAACACAACCTGGATTTATATTTTATATAGCGTTTATAATGATTGGTGTAATTGTAGGATATGTGATTTCTTTAAAATCTGTTTTCTCTTATCGATCTGAAATATCAAATCTTGTTAAGACAAATAAGGACATTTCAGAAGAGCTTGATAGTCTAAGAAATGTAGCTGTTGGCGAAGAGTTTAGCTTTACTGAAAAGGAGTAATCGTCCTTGAATATTACCTATTTTCTTCTTGTATTCATTATACTCATTATTGTTTATTTCGTAAATAAAAGACCATCACAAAAACCAAGCGATATTGAAGTATATAATCAGGCATTAAAAGCCATTATTGATAACAATCATAAAAAAGCATTTAAGATCTTAAAAGATATGATTGCTAAAGATTCAAATAATACAGAAGCGTATTTATTATTAGGAAATCTTTTAAGAGATAGAGATATTGATAAGGCTACTAAAATTCATCAAACCATTATTGTTAGACCAAAATTATCAAAAGAGTTAAAAGTTCAGATTCACCAAGCCTTGGGTTTAGATTATTTAGAGATTGGAAATACAATTAGAGCAGAAGATGAATTTAAAAAAATATTAAATCTAGACTCTAAAAATAAGTGGTCCTTAGGAATGCTAAAAAATATAGCTACTGATAATAAATCATGGAATGATGCGCTTGATTATGAAAAAAAGCTAATAAAATATTATCCTGAGATTAAAAAAAGAGATGAATCAAAGCTAAATTATTTTGTTGCTATGGATTACAAAGATAAAGATAATGAAAAAAATTATCTGTATTACTTGAAAAAGAGTATTAAGTCGGATCACGTCTATAGTGAATCTTATTTAGAGTTATCTTCGCATCATATCAATAATACAGAATTAGCTATGGAATATCTTATTATGTTTTCTAAAGCAAATCCAAGCGCTAGCGTTACCGCCTTTAAGAGAATTGAAAACCTTTTATTTGATGAAAAAAGATTTGATGATGTGGAAAGTCTATATAAGAAAATTTTAGATGATGAATTTAATAGCTACGCTTTCAATCGATTGGTTGATATTTATCTTGAAAAAAATGAGAAAGAGGAAGCCATAGAATTGGTAGAAAAGTTTATGCCGAGATTCGATTATCATTCAAAAAGTTCTAATAAATCATATGTGATACGATTAAATAGAATGAAAATAGATTCAGATAGTTTTGAGACAAGAAAAGCTCTCTCGAGTTTTTGTAATGATATAATTGAAAATGCGAACATTAATTAAAACAACTGCTATATTAGTTTGTGCTATAAATATATTATTTAGTCAAACTACAGATTCAGCAGTTCTTTATCAGGAAGCTCTTAATACTATCAATGCAGACAAGGCATCTAAAATTTATGATAAGATTATTCAGTCAAATAATAAATCTGATTATTATTGGCTATCAATATTGAAAAAAGCTGAGATTAATTATGCTATAGGTTCATATATCTCCGCTTCTAGCCTATTTAAAGAGTTTAATATGGAAGCACCAAAATATTTAATAAGCGACGACTCAAAAGATTTGTTTTTTAAATCATTAACTGCTGCAGGAAAAATGGATTCTTTGAAAGTCTATCAGAAAAAATTAAATAGTTCAGCATTTTCAAAAGAAGCAAAAACTATTGCTAAGAAAAATAAAGTATGGTTCTTACAGTTCGGCGCTTATAGTAAAAAAGAGAGTGCAGATATTTTGAAACAATCTTTAATAGAAGATGGTTTGGCAGACATTCAAGTAAGTCAAGTAATGAATAGAGGAAAAATGATTTATTACGTTAGAAGTAATAATTTTAAATCATCTACTTTAGTAGAAAAACAAGCAAACAAACTTAAAAAGAAGGATATTGATTTTATTATATCTGGATATTAGCAGTTTATTTCTTTGCTACTCTATATAATCCAACAATAATAGCCACTATAAGGGCCAATCCTACCACATCATTATAAGGAGAAGGTAGCGCATACTCAGGCCAGTAATTTTTATTAAAGAATAAAGGTATAGCAATAAATATAGCCATTAATGCTTCTCCTGTAATTAAACCTGAAGCTAGTAATAGACCATTATTTTTACCTGATTCAGAAGCAGTTTTTCCAGCAAAATGATTAAGCATTCCACCAATAAAAATAGGAAGAGTTAATTCAATAGGAAGGTAAATTCCAATCGCAACTGCTAATATAGGAACCCTGAACTCTGCTCCTCTGCGTAATTGATATTGATCAAGCATAATGATTAATACCCCTAATATTGCTCCAGCATAAATCATTCCCCATTCCAGATTGCCAGAGAATACACCATTTGCTACACTAGTCATGAGTACTGCTTGAGGGGCAGGTAAGTCTGAGCTTCCAATACCATATGCTTCATGTAGGAGCGTTAAAACAATTCCAAGCGTTAATGCAGAGCTAATAACACCCACTAGCTGCATAAGTTGCTGTTTCCATGGCGTAGCACCAACAATATTACCGGTTTTAAGATCTTGCAAGTTATCTCCACCGATTGCAGCCGCACAGCATACTACTGCACCAATGAGAATAGCAGCAGCTCCTCCTTTGGATGAGTCTACATCAAAGAAAGTAATAATTAATAATGAACTGAATAATATCGTGGCGATAGTAACACCTGATATAGGATTGTTTGAAGATCCCACTACTCCTGCCATATAAGCAGCGACAGCAGAGAATAGAAATCCAAAGATACACATGATAATAGATAGTGTAATTGCAGAAGTCCAAGATGGGATAATACCAAAATATGTAAATGATATAGGTATAAGCATTAATAGGATAGTTATAAAGACATAGTTAATAGGAAGGTCTCTCTCTTCTAATGGAACATCATTAGCGTTCTCTCCTAAAGTTTTTAGACTCAACTGGATGCTTTCAATAAGTGGTTTTGCTAGTTGAATAACAGACCAAATTCCACCAACTACCATCGCTCCAACACCTAGATAACGTATTTTTGCATTCCAAATAATGTTTGCACCCTCAAATAGAGAATCACCTTCATATCCATATAAATAAGAATAAATAGGAATTGCTACTACCCACGAGATTAATCCACCGGAAAATGCAAGAATACCAATATTTCGACCTACAATATATCCTACACTAATAAGTGAAGGAGATAAGCTAGAACCCATTCCGAAAATAGCACCTCTAATAGCCATTGCTCCACCCACAGCGCTAGACCAAATACCAAACGCTAATTCTCCAAGCTTAACCACTCCTCCTACAAGAGCAGATAGCCCAATTATTTTTAAACTTTCATTCGATTTTTTAGCATCAGATTCATGTCCGGTTTTTAATACAGCAGCAGTTGCAACACCTTCAGGAAACTTTAAATCTGCTTTTAAAATTAATGCGCGTCTTAATGGTACAGTAAATAATGCTCCTAATATTCCACCCACCATAGCAATCTTAGTTACTTCCCAATAATCAATAGTATCCCAATAGCCTATTAATAGCAGAGCAGGAATAGTGAAAATAACTCCAGCTGCTAATGATTCTCCAGCTGATGCAGCAGTTTGTACAATATTATTTTCTAGAATATTTGATTCACGAAATAGTTTTAAAATCCCCATTGACATGATTGCAGCGGGAATAGAAGCAGAGATTGTCATACCTGCATATAGCCCTAAATAAGCCATTGCAGAAGAAAGAACTATTGATAAAATAATACTTAAAAAAAATGCTTTTACCGTTATCTCTTGTTTCATAATTTCAACTTACAGATTATTTAACCGGGGTGCAATTGCTGAGAACATACCCTATGACTTGATCTAGATAATGCTAGCGTAAGGAAATAAAAAATGAAATATATTGTATCAATATTACTATTATTAACTCAACTATTTAGTCAATCTTTAACATTAGCCGGAGTAGTTGTAGATCAAAAGACTGGCTTGCCATTAGTAGATGCTAACGTAAGTTTTTATATCAAAGATGGAATGTCAATGAGCGGGGCTAGCACAGATAATCTAGGTAATTTTTTTGTTGATAATTTACCACAAGAAGTAAAAAAGGTAGAAGTATCTGTTATCGGATATACAACACTTTCAATGCCAGTAGATGGCACAATGCCGACATTGCGTTTTGAGCTCCAGAGGCAATCTATTGCGCTTGAAGAAATAGAAGTTTATTCGACATTCCGAAAAGTGAATGAAGGCGATTTAGCTGCGTCAGCTCGCATTTTTAGCGATGAACTTAAAATTAGACAAGGACAGCATTTTGCAGATATTATTCAAAATGTACCTAATTTGAATTATGCAGGTGGGAGTTCACGACCTCGTTATTTTCAGATTAGAGGGGAAGGTTCTGTTAGTCGTTATGCCGATCAAGGACCACCAAGTACATATGTTGGTTTAGTATTAGATGGTATGGACTTATCAGAATTAGGAGTGATTACTCCATTATTTGATATGCAACAAATAGAAGTATTAATGGGTGTTCAAACCAGTATGTTTGGTGCAAATGCTTCATCCGGTTTAATTAATTTTAAAACCAACGATCCTACTGATGAACAAGGAGGATATGTATTCACACAATATGGTAGTCATAATTCTATTACTAATGGAGTTGTCTATAATTTTTCATTACCTAAAGATTGGAAAATTCGATTAGTTGGACACAAGCATTCATCTGATGGCTACAAAGAGAATCAATATGCTTCTAGTATGCTGAAAGATGATTCTACCTCTAACAGAGATGAATCATCAATGCGATTAAAAGCTTTAAATCAAACAGATCGTTTAACTCAAAAATATACACTTATTTATTCTGATTTTAATAATGGCTACGATGAATGGTCACCAGATAACAATGAGGATAACCAGACTTATACAGATAATCCTGGAAAAGATTCTCAAGAGTCAAAAATATTGATTGCAGATTATACATATGATCTAAATGAGTTTGATTTAAGTGTGAATATTGGAATGTCAGATAATAATACATTACATAGCTATGACTCTGATTGGGGGAATAATACATTTTGGGAATCTGATCCTTATAATTGGGATGCATCAGTAGAAGGGTATAGTTATGACTTCTTTGATTCGTTTACCAGAGATATTGATACCCAGTCTTTTGATATTCGATTTAATTCAAATGAAAGATTTAATGATAGATATGGTTTTGTAGTAGGTTTATTTTCTTCTAGTTACGAAGAAGATACCAATGCTGCAGGTTATCTTTACGGAGGATCTGCTACAAATCTTTCATCTGGATTTGACATCGATACATTCTCGATTTACGGAGAAACATCTTACCATCTTAATGAAGAATCATCGTTTGCTTTAGCATTGAGAAGTGAAGATAGGTCAGTAGAGTATGCCGATCTTAGTGATTCTACCCAAAGTTTTAAAGATGAGCCTAATCCAAATACATCTTACAAGGTTTCTTTTGAACAGCATCCTATACCGCATCTGCATTGGTTTGCATATTATGCTGCAGGATATCATCCAGGAGGAATTAATCAGAATCCATATTTAGATAGCAGTGAAAGAATTTATAAGAAAGAATCTTATACCGATATTACTGCTGGAGTTAGATGGTTTAATGATAATATTAAATTTAGTGGATCTTTATTTTACCTAACGCACGATAATCATATTGTCGAAACAAGCGAACAGTTAGATCCAACTAATCCTAATGCTTTTGCATTCTTTAAAACAAATGCGGAGTCTGGAGCAGAGTATGGATTAGAATCTTCAGGAGAATTCAAAATAAATGATACTATATCTTTAACGAGTTCTTTAGGGCTATTGAGCTCAGAAGTAGAGTTTGGTCATAATGATAGTGAAGACAATACTGAAGAAGCGCATGAGCATGGACAAAAAGCACATGCACCAAATTGGAATTATAGTTTTGGATTTAATTATAACTTTAATCTTGCAAAGAAATTAATGGTAGAAGTATCTGGAAAAGATGGATTCATCTATGATTCATCAAATGATGGATATGAGTCTGATTCTTATCACTTATTACATGCATATTACTCACAGTCTTTTGATAAGTTCAATTTAAAAGTATATGCAAAAAATATTTTGGATGAATTTCATGCAGTAAGAGGGTTTATCTTTGGGTTAGAGCCACCAATATATGCAACAAAATTATATAAAGCATACGGACCACCAAGAGAGGTTGGTATATCATTAACCTATAGTTTATAAGCTCCTATTTTCATAACTTAGCAGTGCAATGCATTGCTAAGTTATGAGTTCTTCAAAAAACAACACAAAAAGACTATTTATCATTGATGGATATGCTACTTTATATCGCTCACACTATGCCTTAATTAGAAATCCATTAACGAATACAGCTGGTACACCTACTAGCGCTGTATTTGGATTTGCTAATCAAGTATTTCAGCTAATTGAAGATGAAAACCCAGATTATCTTGTTGCTGCTTTCGATTCGAAAGGTAAAAATTTTAGACATGAGCTTTATACAGATTATAAAGCAAATCGATCTGCAATGCCTGATGAAATTCAAACACAACTTCCATATTTATGGGAACTTTTAGATGCAATGAATATTCCAATATTAAGAGTGGGAGGAGTAGAAGCGGATGATATTATAGGAACAGTTGCCAAGATGTGTGATAAAGAAAATCTTCAATGCAATATTGTAAGTGGAGATAAAGATTTTATGCAATTAATTAACGACAAAACATTCTTATATGCCCCTCAAGCGAGGAAGCGTGCAAAAGAAGTGTTTAATAAGAAAAAAGTATTAGAAAAATGGGGAGTTGGTCCAGAACACATCATTGATTTACTAGGTTTGATGGGAGATAGTTCAGATAATGTTCCAGGCGTTCAAGGAGTGGGTCCAAAAACAGCAAAGAAGTTGATACAAGACTTTGGATCTATTGAAAATATATATGAAGAGATTGACAATATTAGCAATGAAAAAATGAGAGAAAAGCTATTAAATAGCAAAGAAAATGCTCTATTAAGCAAGCAATTAGTAACGATTCTAACTGATGTCAATATTGAGGCTACCATTAATGATTTTGAAAAAAAAGAGATGGATTCAGCAAAATTAGAAGACATTTTTAAAGAATTAGAATTTTCGGGTTTACTGAAAAAGATTGGTTCAAATGAATCTGTTGACACTCACACAGTAAAACGAGAAAAGAAATATGAAAATCTTACAAGCGTAGATCAATTAACATCATTTGTTAGTTCAATTAAAGAAAATGAATGGCTATCTGTTGATTTAGAAACCACATCTGTAAACCCTATGATTGCTGAGATTGTAGGATTTAGTTTTTCTGTCAAAAAAGATACTGGCGTATACGTTCCAATACGTTTTAAAGATAAGATAGATAATTTATTTGGAGAGGATGATCTTCAAGCTGCAATTGATATTCTAAAGCCAGTATTGGAAAATCCAGATATTCCAAAGACAGGGCAAAATATTAAATATGATGCATTAATCATGAAACGATATGGAATTAATTTAAATGGAATTGCTTTTGATACAATGATTGCTGCACATTTGATTAGTCCTAATGTCAGATCTTATAAGTTAGATAATTTATCTTTAGCACATCTGAATTATAAAATGGTCCCTATACAAGACTTAATTGGATCAGGTAAGAATCAGATAACAATGGACCAAGTTACCTTAGAAGATGTATCTTTTTATGCAGCAGAAGATGCCGATGTTGTTATTGAATTAACTGGAATTTTTCTGAAAGAATTAAAAAATCAAAAATTATATAATTATTTTAAAGCGATTGAAATTGATTTATTACCTGTTTTAATTGACATGCAATTTAATGGAATCTTTGTTGATAAAGATTATCTTGCAATACGTTCTAATGAAATTGGTATAAAAATTGATGCCCTTCATAGTGAGATTATAAAATTAGCAGATCAAGATTTTAATGTGAATTCTTCTCAACAGCTTGCTGAGATTTTATTTGATAAATTAGAATTACCGATGATTAAGAAGCGCTCTACAGCAGAGGCTGTTTTATCGGAATTGAAAAATAAGCATGAGCTTCCAAAATTGGTTTTAGAGTATAGAAAGTTATTTAAATTGAAAAATACCTATCTTGATCCAATACCAACTAATATTAATCCAGTATCTAATCGAGTTCACTCTTCATTTAATCAGACTATGACAGCCACAGGAAGACTTTCTTCAAGTAGTCCAAATTTTCAGAATATTCCTATTAGAACAGAAGATGGAAAAGATATAAGAAAAGCTATTAGAGCACAGTCATCAGATTATCAAATTTTTTCTGCAGATTACTCTCAGGTTGAGTTGCGAGTCATGGCGCATTTGAGTCAAGATGAAGCCTTAATTGAGGCCCTAAATAATGGAGAAGATATTCACACATTTACGGCAAAAAATATATTTGATATCGAAAAAGATGAAAATGTATTACCAGAGATGAGACGTACAGCTAAGATAGTAAATTTTGGAATTATGTATGGCGCAGGTCCATTTCGTTTAAGCAAAGAATTGGATGTTCCATTTGGAGAAGCTAAAAAGATAAAAGACGCTTATTTTAGCAAGTATAAAGGTATTGAAGACTATATCGCGAAATCTAAAGTGCTTATTAAATCTGAGAAATCTGTACAGACTCTACTAGGAAGAAAGAGAGCTGTATGGGACTCAGATAGTCAAAATAAGATTCGAAGAGATGCTGCAGAACGAATGGCTATTAATATGCCTATTCAAGGGACAGCAGCTGAAATGATTAAGCTTGCAATGATTAAGATATATAAAGATTTAAAAGACAAAAATCTAAAATCAAAATTGATTTTACAGGTTCACGATGAATTACTTTTAGAGGTTCATAAAGATGAATTAGATTATATATCAGAAATGGTAGTGAAAAACATGAAAAATGCAATACAGCTAGACGTTCCAATAGAAATCGACTGCGGTTTTGGCCCATCTTGGTTTGAGGCGCACTAATGAATTATATTGGACCAAAAGTACATATTGATTTAACACAGTTAGTAAAAAATTATCATCTTTTAAGTGATCAAGTCGGCAATATCCCTATTATGGCTACAGTAAAAGCTAATGGATATGGTCATGGCGCTGTGCAAGTATCAAAAGCATTAGAAAAAGAAGGAGTTAGATATTTAGCGGTCTTTACAATTGAAGAGGGTATAGAATTAAGAGAGGCTGGTGTTAAATCAGATATCTATATTTACTCAAAGCTAAATCCATACGGTTTAGATAAAGCTTTTGAACATCAACTTACTTTAAACATTTCTTCTTTTGATGATCTAAAAATTTTAAAAGCATATAATTCTCAAGGAAATACACTTAAAGTACATTTGAAGGTAGATACTGGCATGACAAGGTTAGGTGTAGTTCATAGTCAAGCAGAAGATTTCTTAAAGCAAGCACAAGATATTGATTATATAGAAATTGAAGGATTGTATTCTCATTTTGCAACTGCAGATGAAGGAGATTTAACATATGCACAATCTCAATTAGATAAATTTAATGAAGTGTTAACGATTGCAGAAAAATTGGATATTAAACCTCCTTTGATCCACTGTAGTAATAGTGGGGCCATTTTAAACCTTTCAGAATCTCGATTTAATATGGTAAGAGCAGGGATGTTGCTGTATGGAGCCTTTCCATCCGATGAAGTGCCACAAGATTTGCCAATTAAACCGGTGATGACCTTTACTGCGCCTGTGGTAGAAGTCAGAGATGTTAAAGCAGGAACCCATATTAGCTATGGGGGAGTCTATACTACTGAAAAAGATACAAGAATTGCAGTAGTGCAAGCAGGATTTGCAGATGGAGTACCGCGACCTTGGTATGTAGATGGATTTGTAAAGTTTAAAGATCAAAATTTCAAGATTACTGGAAGAATTTGTATGGATCAGCTCATGATTGATGTTGGATCAGCTGATATTCAGTATGGAGATGAGGTTCTAATCTTTGGTTCTAATGAGCATGGAACAATCGATGTCAATGAAATTGCAAACACTATTAATTCTACATCATATGTTTTACTAACTGCAATTGGAATTCGTCCGAAAAGAATATATTAAATTAGATAAAATCGAGGAGCAAACTAAAACCTAACCAAGGGTAAATGAAAGGAATTAAGAGGTAATTTTTAAATCTTAATCTGCTCCTCATTTTAGTATATGTTTTATATAAAAAAAGGTTCCTCCTTTTTCTTTTTTTACTTATTATATAAGCATGATCGCGGGATGGAGCAGCTTGGTAGCTCGTCGGGCTCATAACCCGGAGGTCGTAGGTTCAAATCCTACTCCCGCTACTAACCTCCGATTAAAAAGGAAAACTGATTATGACATTATCAAATAAAAAAGAATACAGTATCTTTCAGAAGATTCTATTAAATCCCGTCTTTCTTTTTCTGCTCGTAGTCTTTTTTATGTGGTCAACATGGGATGTATCTAGATCGGAATCTTCTGAGGAGTTATTGATGGATAAAGCAAATGAGTTAGCACAAAAATTTATTATTACAGATGGACATATTGATGTTCCATGGCGATTAAATAAAGGAGGCCATGAAGACTTATCTGTTAGAACAGAAGGGGGCGATTTTGATTATGTTCGAGCCAAAGAAGGAGGATTAGATGTACCCTTTATGTCTATTTATGTTCCTTCAAGTTACCAAGTAACTGGAGGTGCCAAAGCCAAAGCGGATTCATTGATTAATATGGTACAAAAGATGGCAGATGATCATCCTGATAAATTTGAAGTAGCCTATAGTCCAGCAAACGCAGAAGCAATAGTTGCTGCAGGAAAAATTGCGTTGCCAATGGGAATGGAAAATGGTGCTCCAATTGAAGGTGATTTGGCGAATGTAGCTTATTTTCATGAAAGAGGAATTCGATATATCACATTAACACATGCAAAAGATAATGCGATTTGTGATTCATCGTATGATACTACTGGAACCCATCAAGGATTAAGTGATTTTGGTAGAGATGTTGTTGCTGAAATGAATCGTGTGGGAGTTATGGTAGATATTTCTCATGTATCGGATAATGCCTTCTATCAAGTAATGGATGTGACAAAAGTTCCTGCAATTGCTTCCCACTCTTCGTGTCGTCATTTTACGCCAGGTTTTGAACGAAATATGAGCGATGATATGATTAAACGTCTTGCTGAAAATGGTGGCGTGATTCAGATTAATTTTGGTTCATCATTTGTTACTCAAGCGTCACAGGATAAGCGTACTGCAAATGGAGAAAAAGTAAATGCATATGCAGAAGAAAATAATTTAGAAGCTGATGATCCTAAAGTTCAAGAATTTGCTAAACAGGTTGCTAAAGACAATCCTATCTTTTGTGATGTGACAGATGTAGCAGACCATATTGATCGCGTAGTAGAATTAGCTGGTATTGAACATGTTGGCTTTGGATCAGATTATGATGGAGTAGGAGATACTCTTCCGTATGGCCTTAAAGATCCTTCTGATTTTCCTAATTTAATATATCATTTATTAAAGAGAGGTTACTCTGAAGAGGATATCGAAAAAATATGTTATAAAAATGTATGGCGTGTTTGGAAAGCAAATGAAGAATTTGCTAGGTCTCAAAGTTAATATATTTGTTTTATTGAGAAATTTGTCTTAATCGTTCAAAAACAATTGCACTCACAGCTGAAGATACATTAAGAGAATTCATATTATTTGACATTGGAATTGTAGCGGTAAAATCAGAATTTTTTAATACCTGCTTACTTACTCCATTGCCTTCTCCACCAAAGATTAATATCGAACGACCTTTTAAATCTATTGAATACCAATCTTTTGCATCAATATTATTTTCGAAACTTGTAATCCAAAAATCATTTTTCTTAAAATGTTCAATAGCTTGATTAATATTTACTACAGAATAGAGGGGTATTTTGGCAAAGCCTCCTTGACTTACTTGAGCTACTGCGCTAGTCATAGATACACTGTTTCTATCAGTAATAATCACTCCATTAATGCTTCCTCCAGCGCAAATACGTAGTATCTGACCTAAATTGTGAGGATCTTGGACTTGATCAAGAATAACATAACATGCATTTTTTTGTTCTATTGCTGGAAGAGATGAGAAGCTAGATGCTTGGGCCTTTATTAACACTCCTTGCGATCTGTTAGTGTCAATTTTGTCCCTAAAACTATTTCCATCGAGTATAGTAACTTTATCTTGCGGCATTTTTGCACACAACGTTTTGATACCATTATGATTATATGCGGGAGAATTTTTTTCAAGATAAACTTGAGTAACTTCTACTAGATTGGATTCCATTGCATCATGACATCCATTAATGCCATATACTGAAATCCGATGTTTTGTAAATTTGTCCATAAATTTTGCTTAAATTTAGGAAAAAAATTGATGATAAAAATTAAAGAATCAGAATTGCGCCTTTCTTTTATAAGATCGCGAGGTCCTGGAGGTCAAAATGTAAATAAAGTTTCTACTGCTGTTCAGTTGAGATATAATATTGTTAAAGCTGACATACCAGAGGATATCAAAGAGAGATTTTGTGAGCAGTATAAAAATAAAATATCAAAAAATGGTGATGTGATTATTGTTGCACAATCACATAGGACACAAAATAGAAATAAAATGGATGCTATTAATCGACTAGAGAATTTGTTTTCAGATATAAAAATTCCTGTAAAACGAATTGCTACGAAACCTTCTAGAGGTTCGAAAGTTAAAAGAATTGAAAGTAAGAAGAAAAGATCAGTAGTGAAGAAAAATAGAAAAAAGGTAATACTAGATGAGTAGATACATCATTATATTGCTTATATCATCTATGCTTATTGGACAGGACGATATAGAGAAAAAGAGTTTATCTATTCCAGCTCTTCTGGCAGAAGAAATGACTGATCTTGAACTAATGTTAGTTGCTGACATAAATACCAATGAAACTTTAAGTGAGTTTTTAAAACTAAATGTCATTTCTAATTCTTTAAAATTAAATGCACCACAATATGATCGTTTTGCTAAGAAGAATAATGTTGGAATGCTGCTTCCAGTTAATACTTCATCTTCGCTTTATTTAGATAGAGGTATTGTAGGTTGGATTGAAGCAAATGAATATGTTCAAGAAAATAATGATAATTATTCTGTAGGATTTTTTGGAAGTACGGGAGAAAAATTTAGTTACTATAATTCAAGAAAAGGATATGTAGATATAGATAATTACTTTAAAGATTCTTGGGATAAGCGATCTATAGATGACTACATTCGCTACATGCACATATCGCCTTATATGCCCGATTCTGAACAAAATACCATATATGACCCCAATCGAACTCAGTAAAGCGTTAGACGGTGTCGTAGATCTCGATAGTTCGCTGCTTGGAAAACAAGTATTGGGAATTAGTGCGAATTCAAAAGAGATTGGTCCTGGATTTGTATTCATCGCTATTAGTGGATCTAAATTTGATGGAAATAATTTCATAAATGAAGCCTTACTTAAGGGAGCAGTATGTGTTATTAGCGACTCAAAACATATAGAGCAGACCAATGAAATTATGAAGGTAGAAAATGCTAGAAAAGCACTTGGAAAAATTTCAGCTAATTTTTATCGTCATCCTGAAAAGAAAATTAAACTTATTGGGGTAACAGGAACCAACGGTAAGACTTCTACAACATTAATATTAAAAAATATTCTTGAGTCTCACGGAAAAAAAGTGCTTCAAATTGGAACTTTAGGCGTTATTCCAAATATAGTTAATAATGATTTTGGTTTAACTACTCCCGATTCTATAGATATTTTTAAGATACTCAATATCGCAGTAGAAGAAGAGTACGATTTTGCTATATTAGAAGTTTCGTCACATGCTTTGTCTCAAAATAGAATTGATAATCTTAAATTTGATTTTGCAGGCTTTACCAATCTTACTTTAGATCATTTAGATTATCATAGTACTATTGAGAACTATTTTAATGAGAAGAAAAAATTATTTGGACTGATAAAAGACGATGGATCAAGTCTAATACTTAATGATAGTAGCTATGGCAAAGATATTTGCAATGAATATGATAATACCAATACTATATCTTTTAAGAACAAAGACGCTGACTTCTATTGTCTAGATTTTAGTTTAGATCATAATGGCACTACCGCTATTTTCAATTTTAAGGGCACCTCTATAGACATTGCTTCAAAACTAGTAGGAAAGTATAATCTTGAGAATATTATTTTAGCCGCTACTATTGCTTTTGAGATAGGAGTCGATATAGCATCAATTAAAGATGGGATTAGTTCATGTAAATTTATTCCTGGGAGATATGAATTTATATCTAATAAGGGTCCAGCTGTTATTATCAGTGACTATGGACATACTCCAGATGCATATGCTAATGTTTTAGAATCTATCAAAGATGTATACCATAGTAAAAATATTAAAGTTCTATTTGGAGCTGGCGGTAATAGAGACAAGTCAAAAAGAGCAGAAATGGCAAAGGCAATAGAGCTGTTTGCAGTTCAATGTTATTTGGCTCCCGACAACCCAAGATTTGAAAATATTGATGATATTAACCGTGAAGTTGTGCAAGGTTTTTCAAAAAATATCTATGAGATATTTAATGATAGAAAAAAAGGACTAATAGCAGCATTAGAAGAGTTAACCGAAGCTGATATCTTAATTATTTTTGGAAAAGGGAATGAAGAGTATCAAGAGATTGATGGTAAAAAATTATACTACTCTGATAGAAAAATTATAGAGGAATTTTATGAGAGTTGATATACAGCAACCTGAATTATTTACTGCATACTTCTCCAATGAAATTGATTGTCAAATTGATTATTTGATATCTGGTATTAGTACAGATAGCAGAGATGTTAAAGAAGGTGATTTATTTTTAGGTATTAAAGGAGAACATTTTGATGGCTCTAATTTTGTAAATCAAGCCATTGCAGATGGAGCAGTTTGTTCTCTTGCAGAGTCTGGCGCTAAATCAGATAATGTATTTATTGTTGATAATGTTACGTCATTAATTGGAAAAATTTGTGCTAGATGGATGGATGATTTTGAAGGTTATACTATTGGAATAACAGGAACAAACGGTAAAACAACATCAAAAGATATGATATATCATATCTTAAGCAAATCAGGATATCGAGCATGTAAGACTGAAGGTAATTTTAATACATCTATCGGAGTTCCTTTGAGCATATTTTCTTTTTCAGATAGCGCAGATTATTATGTTCTAGAACTTGGAGCAAATCAAGCTGGAGATATCAAACATTTATCATCGATGATTAAACCAAACTGTGCTATTGTAACCAATATATCTGATGCTCATTTAGATGGATTTGGTTCTTTTGATAATATTATTAAAGAAAAAACATCTATCTTTGATTATTCAGATATAGGATTTTATAGATCACAAATCAATATTGACTATTCAAATCCTAAAGTCAAATTATTGTCAGATAGTTTAGAAAATTTTCATTATCCAGAAAGGCTGAATTCGATGTTTGATAAAAACAGAGTCTTACTAGCAAACGCTTTCACGGTATATCACGCTTGTAATGCTATTATGGATATATCTATCGATGATTTCTTTACATTGATTGAAGACTTTTCTTTGCCAAAAGGTAGAGGGCGAGTACATCTTTTAAATAATAATATAAAAATGATTGATGATACATATAATGCAAATCCGGAATCTGTAAAAGCAGCAATTGATAATCTTGCAAAATATGATAATGAAGGAAGAAAGATATTTGTCTTTGGGGATATGAAAGAACTTGGTAGTGATCAGATAAGATTTCATAAAGAGATTGGCAATTATTGTTCAGAAAAAATTGATATTATAATGTGTTATGGTGATTTAGCAAAAAATACGATTAATCGTAGTAACAAAATTCCAATACAACTACATTTTGATACGAAAAAAAGCTTATCTAAGGAACTTTGTAATGCAATGCAGGCAAATGATGTAATTTTATTAAAAGGTTCTCGCAGTATGAAATTAGATTTAATAATAGAAGATATTATAAATTATGTTAAATGAAATATTAGAGCCATTTAAAGATTATTTTAGTTTTTTAAATCTATTTGAATATATCACATTTAGAGCAGGCGCAAGTGCAATTCTTTCTCTATTAATCAGTTTTATTTTTGGTCCAGTTATTGTCAGGAAACTGACAGAATTACAAATTGGAGAATCAATTGGAGAACATGGTCCAAAAAGTCACCACAAGAAGCAAGGTACGCCGACCATGGGTGGAGTGCTTATCATTTTAGCAACGATTATACCTACTTTATTATTTGCAGATATGAGTAATTTATTTATAAGAATTATTTGTTTTTCAATGGTTTGGATGGGTTGTATTGGTTTTTATGATGATTATTTAAAGTCTGTCAAGAAGCGAAAGGGTGGGCTAAAAGGGAGATATAAATTAATTTCACAATCAATACTAGGAGTGTTAATATCTTTTCTTATTATTCAATCAAATGTCTATGGAGAATATACTCTATCAACCTTTGTGCCATTTTTAAAAAATGCATCAATTAATTTCTATTATCCACTTATTTATGCATCTTTTATAATTCTTGTTGTATCAGCGACATCAAATGCTGTTAATCTTACAGATGGTCTTGATGGTTTAGCTGCAGGATTGCTTGCAATTTCTATGATTGTATTTGGAGTTATTTCATACATATCTGGTAGAGTTGACTTCTCCGACTATTTAAATATTGCCTATATCCCTCTAGCAAGTGAATTGACTATATTTGCTGCTGCATTTTTCGGAGGATGTTTAGGATTTTTATGGTTCAATGCAAAGCCAGCATTAATTTTTATGGGAGATGTAGGATCTCTTTCGAGTGGTGCAGCTCTTGGAACATTAGCTATCTTATTAAAGAAAGAAGTATTATTAATTATTGTTGGTGGAGTATTTGTTATGGAGACATTATCGGTGATTCTACAAGTGTTGTATCATCGATATACAAAGAAAAAGTATGGTACTCCAAAAAAATTATTTTTAATGGCACCATTACACCATCATTTTGAACTTAAAGGATGGCCTGAATCAAGAGTAGTAGTACGATTTTGGCTTATTGGAATCTTGTTTGCACTATTATCTCTTACAACGTTTAAAATCAGATAAAAATGAGAAGAGATACTGTTAGTGTAAAAGTTGGTACAATCAATATTGGAAGTAATCATTCTATTAAAACTCAATCTATGACTACAGCTTCAACACTTGATACAAATGCTAGTGTTGAAGAAGCTATTAGAATTATTGATGCAGGAGCAAAACTAGTACGCTTTACAGCTCCAAATACTAAAGAGGCTGAGAACTTAGAGAATATTAAATCTGCCATAAGAGAAAAAGGATATGATACGCCTTTTGTTGCGGATATACATTTTGTACCTAAAGTTGCACTGGCTGCTGCAAGAATTGTTGAAAAGGTTCGAATTAATCCAGGAAATTATGTAGACAAAAAGAGATTTAAGGTTATAGAGTATGACGATGAAACCTATAATAGTGAAGTAAAAAGAATTGAAGAAAAATTTGTACCTCTTATTAATATTTGTAAGAAATATAATACTGCAATGAGAATTGGAACTAATCATGGATCTCTTTCTGATAGAATTATGAATCGATTCGGAGATACTCCGTTAGGTATGGTAGAATCAGCATTAGAATTTTTAAGGATTTGTGATAAGAACGACTTTGATCAAGTGGTATTATCTATGAAGTCTAGTAATCCACTTGTAATGATTCATGCTTATCGGTTACTAGTGCATAAAATGGAATTAGAAGGTATGTGTTTCCCTCTTCATTTAGGTGTAACAGAAGCAGGAGACGGTATTGATGGAAGGATTAAATCTGCATTGGGTATCGGCACGTTACTATCCGAGGGGATTGGAGATACAATTAGAGTTTCTCTTACCGAAGATCCTGAATTTGAAATCCCTGTTGCAGATAAAATTCTTAATAAAATTGATAGTTTATCTTCTAAAAATTCAATTGACTATTCAGATCCTAGATCAGTTTCATATTTAAAAAGATCTACAAATGAATGTTCTAATATAGGATCAAATAATGTACCGGTAGTAATTTCAAATTCTAGCAAAGTGTTTGAAGATTGTTCTCCTGATTACATTTATTCAGAAAATATTATGAATTTTAAAAGCAGTCAGAAATATGTTGTTCCCTATGACTTATGGACAGATAAAAAAGAGAGTAATTTATTTCCTTTCTTTGAATCATTGCAGTCTTATAGAAAATCAGATTCTCAATCTGAAGAATTAAATTTTGTACAACTAGATATGAGAAGGTTAACTAATTCTATAATTAGTTCAATGCCATCAAATACTGTTTTTGTATTAAATATTGACGGATATAATAGTTATGATATAAGAAAAAGTTTTAATTTCTTTGAGAGTCAGAATATTTTAAATCCAGTTGTTCTGAAGGGTGAGTATAATTCGAAAGATCTTGAAAAAAATATAGTAGAAAGCTCCATTGATTTTGGATCTTTATTGCTTGAGGGTTACGGTAACGGTTTATGGATAGACTCTAAAACACATTCCGACAAGATTAATGAATTAAGTTTTTCAATACTTCAAAATACTAGAACGAGAATTTTTAAGACAGATTATATATCATGTCCATCATGTGGAAGAACAAAGTTTAATTTGCAGGAAACTACAGCCCTTGTAAAGAAACATACCAGCCATCTTAAAGGTCTTAAAATATCAGTAATGGGATGTATTGTAAACGGACCAGGAGAAATGGCTGATGCAGACTATGGTTACGTAGGCTCAGGTATTGGATTAATTTCCCTCTATAAAGGTCAGAATATAGTTAAGAAAAATATTATCAGTGAAAATGCAGTAGATGAGTTAATTGCTTTAATCAAAGATAATAATGATTGGATTGAACCGAAAATTTAAATTCGTGATTCCTTGACGAAGTTAAGTTTTATTAGTAATGTAGCCTCAGATACAAAAAACTATATAATATGGAAGATATATACAAAATGATTTTAACTATGAATTTGATGCCACTTATCGTTGTGGTAGTAGGAACATTCTTAGGTATTTTATTTAAAAGATACCTATTTAGTAAGCTAAAGAACTTGTCAGATAGTAGTTCATGGAAAGGTGACGACGTAGTCGTTAATGCAATTGACTCTGTTATTGTTTTTTGGTTTTTTCTTGGTTCTCTTTCAGTTGCTTTTAATGATATAAATTTTGGAGATCCATATAATGGATATGCATCAAAAATAATACTTTCTTTCTTAGTAATGTCAATGACTGTTACTGCTTCTAGGGTATCCCTAGGATTCCTTGATGTATGGTCTAAAAATAATAGCTCTCTTCCATCTACTGGTATTTTTAAAGGCTTAATTAATGCAACTATTTTCTCATTAGGATTTTTATTTATCTTACAATCATTTGGAATATCAATTACTCCACTTATCACCGCTTTAGGTGTTGGTGGTTTAGCTGTTTCTCTGGCTTTAAAAGACACTCTTTCAGACTTATTTGGTGGGATTAATATCCTTTTAAGTAAGACAATGAAAGAAGGAGATTATGTCGAGCTGAGTAATGGGTATCAAGGATATGTTAAAAATATCGGATGGAGATATACTACCATACAAGAAAGAGCAAATAATGTAATATCAATCCCAAATTCTGTTCTTTCTGGGTCTGTATCAAAAAATTATACTTCAATGGACGCAGCTTTTAGAGTTCCTATACAGATAGGAGTTTCTTATGATAGCGATTTAGATCATGTAGAAAAAATAGCTCTTGAAGTAGCAGGAAAGATTTATGAAGAGCTAGACTGTGTCAGTAAGGATTATAAACCAACAATTCGATTTAGAGAGTTTGCTGACTCAAGTATTAATTTCTTCATTTATTTTCAAGGAAAGAAATTTGGTGATCATAATGTTATTTTAAATGCATTTATTAAGAAGCTTCATAAGCGTTTCCAACAAGAGAATATTGAAATCCCATATCCTATTCGTACAGTAATACATAAAAATGAAGCTAAGAATTAAACCTTTTAACGATAAAGCAAAAGCTTTATATGAAAATCATTCACATTTCCACTCAGGTGATGCTGGATTAGACTTATTTGTGATAGATGATCAGGTTATCCCTGGAAATTCTACACAACCTATTCATTTACAAATTGCATGTGAAAATTTAGATAATAAGGCATATTATTTATTTCCTAGATCTAGTATATCAAAGACCCCTATTCGATTGGCTAATTCTATTGGACTAATTGATGGAGGCTATAGAGGAGAACTTGTAGGAATGGTTGATAATATATATAGCGAAGATTATCATGTGAAAAACGGGGAAAGATATTTTCAGTTAGTAGCTGTTGATAGTTCACCAATTGAATTTGAGCTAGTAGAAGAGTTATCAGATTCTAGTAGAGGTGAAGGCGGTTTTGGAAGTACTGGGAAATAATTTCAGAGTATATTTTTTTAATTAAGTAAAATTAGTTTGATATTCCTAGGTATTTATGTTAAGATTCAACCGCAAAATTTTTTAGTAAAATAAGTTAAATAATGGAGGAAAAATGGCTCTAAAAATTAAACCACTCGAAGATAGAGTTATTGTAGAAGCAATGGCTGCTGATGAAAAGACAGCTAGTGGAATTATTCTACCAGATACTGCACAAGAAAAACCTCAACAAGGGACTGTTCTTGTTGTTGGATCAGGTAAATCCTGTAATTGTGACTGTTGTAAGGGCGACAAATGTTGTTCTAATTCTATGACTGTGAAAGCAGGAGATAAAGTTTTATACGGAAAATATTCAGGCACTGAAATCAATCATGAAGGAAAAGATATTCTTATCATGAGAGAAAGTGACATATTAGCAATAATTTAAAGGAGATTATATAATGGCTAAAGATATAGCATACGATACAGAAGCTCGCGCAGCTCTAAAAAGAGGTGTAGACAAGCTTGCAAATGCAGTAAGAGTAACATTGGGACCAAAAGGTAGAAATGTAGTAATTGAGAGAAAATTTGGAGCTCCAACTGTTACAAAAGATGGAGTTACAGTTGCTAAAGAAGTAGAACTTGAAGATCAGCTAGAAAATGTTGGTGCGCAAATGGTAAAAGAAGTTGCATCAAAAACATCTGATGTTGCAGGAGATGGAACAACGACAGCTACAGTGCTTGCTCAATCTATTATTGCCGAAGGATTGAAAAATGTTACCGCTGGAGCAAATCCTATGGAAATTAAAAAAGGAATAGATCTTGCTAAAGATAGAATAATTGATTTTATTGCAAAGATTTCTAAAGACATTCCTAATTCCAATCAAATTGCACAAGTTGCTACAATTTCAGCAAATGATGACCAAGAGATTGGCTCAAAGATTGCCGAAGCAATGGATAAAGTAGGTAAAGATGGTGTAATTACTGTTGAAGAATCAAAAACTGCTGAAACTTATCTAGAATTTGTTGAAGGTATGCAGTTTGATAGAGGTTATCTATCTCCATACTTTGTTACTAATTCTGATGCTATGGAAGCAGACCTAGACGATCCTTTTGTTTTAGTTCATGATAAAAAAATTAGCAATATGAAAGATTTACTTCCTCTGCTTGAAAAAGTGGTACAGGCGGGTAGACCTATTCTGATTATTGCTGAAGATATAGAAGGCGAAGCTCTTGCAACGCTCGTTGTTAATAAGTTAAGAGGCACATTTAAAGTATTGGCAGTAAAAGCTCCAGGATTTGGTGATAGAAGAAAATCTATGCTTGAAGATATCGCTATTTTAACCGGTGCAACTGTGATATCAGAAGAGCAAGGATATAAGCTTGAAAATGCTACCCTAGAATACTTAGGATCTTGTAAAAAAGTTGTCAGTGACAAAGACAATACAACATTGGTTGATGGAAGCGGAAAAAAAGATGCTATTACAGCAAGAGTAAATGAAATCAAAGTACAAATTGAAAAAACGACTTCTGATTATGACCGTGAAAAAATGCAAGAAAGACTAGCAAAATTATCAGGAGGAGTTGCTGTACTTAATGTTGGCGCTGCGACTGAAGTAGAAATGAAAGAAAAGAAAGCTAGAGTAGACGATGCATTGCATGCTACTAGAGCAGCCGTAGAAGAAGGAATTATTGCTGGTGGTGGAGTAGCGCTCCTTAGAGCAAGCTTAGAGCTTAAGAAGGTAAAAGCTACAGCCAGCGAGCAAGTTGGAGTAGATATTATGATACGTGCACTAGAAGGTCCAATACGTCAGATTTGTTCAAATGCAGGCGTAGAAGCTTCTATTGTTGTTCAAAAAGTGCTTGAAGGAAAAGATGATTTTGGATATGATGCGAGAAACGATGAGTATGTTAATATGTTTAAAGCTGGAATTATAGATCCAGCTAAGGTTGCAAGAGTGGCAGTAGAAAATGCTGCTTCTATATCCGGACTATTATTAACTACAGAGGTAGCTATTACAGATCAACCTGAAAAAGATACTCCAATGCCTGGCGGAGCTCCTGATATGGGCATGGGCGGCATGGGCGGCATGATGTAATATTGTTTATCGTAAAATAAATACATAAAAAACCCTCATCTTTGAGGGTTTTTTGTTTGTAATATTGTCTATGGAAAAAATTACAATAAAAGATATCAGGCTAGTTGGATTTCATGGCTTATATGATGATGAAAAGAAAGATGGTGTTAATCTGGGTTTTGATATAGAATTATTTTTTCACAATCAAATAAATAATAACTGCGATGATATTGATCAAACTATTAACTATGTTGATGTTATTGATACTGTTAAGCGTATTAATTCATCAGATAGCTTCGATTTAATAGAAACGCTATGCCATAAACTGCTTAATGAAATAATGGAGCTTTACAATCCCTTAAAAGCAATTGTAAAGATAAGAAAATTTAAATTGCCAATAGATACACCGCTTAGTTTTGTTGAGGTCGAGATGACAAAGGAAAATGATGTCTGATACTATTTATTTATCTTTAGGATCAAATTTGGGAGATAAGGAATCTAATATTGCTTCATGTATTGCTATGCTTAGTGCTTATATAGAAAATACAAATATAAGAACCTCTTCTTTCTATATATCAGAGCCGTTATATAATACGAATCAACCTTCTTTTATTAATATTATAGTTGAGTTGAAAACAACATTTACACCCTTTCAGTTCCTAGATAAAATTCATGATATAGAAAAGATGCTAGGACGTAAAATAGATAGAGAAAAAAATGCTCCAAGAACAATTGATATTGATATTGTTCTTTTTGGAGATGCTTTTATAGAGACTGCTGAACTTACTATTCCACATTCTCATGCTTTATTGCGTAAATTTGTGTTAGTTCCATTAGCGGAGCTTGTTCCAGATAAGATTTTTCCTGGAACAAAGCATAAGATGATTGATTTATTAGAAAAATGTCCTGATACTTCAACAGTAGATAAATACTTAATTGATAAGAAAGCATGAGCCAGTTAGATTCATATATTGCAATAGAAGGTCCCATAGGAGTAGGAAAAACAAGTTTAGGAGAAATGATTGCTGAAAAATTAAATGCTAGAAAAGTATTTGAAGATTTTAAAGCAAATCCATTTTTAGAAGAATTTTATGAAGATCCAGATAATAATGCTCTTCAAACTCAAATATGGTTTTTATTGCAAAGATATCAACAGCAACAGAAAGAAATTAAACAGTTAAATGCATTCCAGAAGGGAGTGATTACAGATTACATGTTTGAGAAAGATAGATTATTTGCGGAGTTCACTTTAAGATCTCAGGCTGAATTTGAGTTATATTCAAGTGTTGCAGACATTCTAGAGAAAGATATTATAAAACCAGATATGGTAGTGTATTTGCAAGCAGATACTTCACGCTTGATGAAAAATATTAAACACAGAGGTCGTGATTTTGAAAAAGGTGTGACAACTGAATATATCAATCAGGTTAATGAAAAATACCAAGAATTTTTTGTTAATTATGACGAAAGGCCTCTTCTTGTTATCAATGCTAATAATATTGATTTTGTTAACAATCCTGATGATTTTAAAAATTTATTAGAAGTCATACAGGAGCCTGCACAAGGAAGAAGATATTTTAATCCCTTATAAACTATGTTAAAATGGATAATAGCAGCTGGTGTACTTTTTATGGTATATAAATTCTTTAATAGAGAAGAAGGTACATCTATATTAAAAAAAGATACAAAAATAGATTATAAAAAAGTCAAAGATGCAGAATTTGAAGATTATGAATAGATATAAATATATGCTATCAATATTTTTAGCTAAAACTGCAATAAAAGTAGCTATTATGATGATAATCTCTTCCTCACTGTACAGTCAGGAAAAGTCTCATAATCTTAATTTTATGTTTACAAATAATGGTTATGGATTTGGATATGAATTTGAAAAATTTTCTAAGGAAAACTTATCTATTGGTACCGATTTAAGATTTTATGATATCAGAAGAGATGAATATCCAGTGTATGATCCATTTTTCAATCAATACAAAATTATAGGAGAGAAAAATATCACCATGTTGCCTCTTTATTTTAGAGTAAACTACTATCCATTTCAAGGCAAGATTGCAAATAACTTTGAACCGTATGTGCTTTTTGCTATAGGACCAATGATATCAATTGATGGCGATGAAAATATAAGAAGTTTTTCAAAAAGATGGTCTAATGCAGATACTCAAATTAATCCAGGAGGGTCGATAGGTTTTGGAGTTAACTTTAATACTAGTACCTCAAATACTCTTTCATTTGGATTAGGATATGACTATTTACAAGTACAAGAACCTATTCACGATAAAAAGGACTATGGTGGAGCTTTTTTGTATTTAAAATATAAGATAAATCGTGAGTAAGTTTTCTTTTGTAAATAAAAAGAATATTCAAAATAATAATTTTTTTTTGGATCAAGATGAATCTCATCATTTAATAAATGTATTACGCCTGAAAATAAATTCTAATATATGGTTAACTGATGGTGAGGGTGGAACTTATTATTCTAGAGTTGATACTTTTACAGATAAAAATATAGTAGAAGGTTCTATCGTAGAATATTATACCAATCAAAATGAATTGAACTATCATGTTCATCTTGGGCTACCAATTATTAAGAATTCCAGAATGAAAATTGCAGTAGAAAAATCTGTAGAATCTGGAATCAAAGAATTAACTCCGTTATCTTTGGATAGATCAATAAAATCAAGTGTTTCAGTAAAGAAAATGACTTCTATTATGCTCTCAGGAGTAAAGCAATCTATGAGAAGTGTAATACCAAAAATTAATCCCGTAGCTCAATTAGAAGATTGGTATGATATAGAAGCATTGAATATTGCTGCTTCAATTGAATCCAAAGACACTTTAACACTTTTTAAAGATGAAATCTTTAGCGCAGTTAATGCCAATAAAAAGATTTCAATCTTAATTGGTCCGGAAGGTGGATTTTCTTCAAAAGAAAAAGAGTTTATTTATGATAATAAATTTCTTAAAGTTAGTCTTGCTAAAGCAGTGCTAAGAGCAGAGACTGCTGTAGTATCGATTTTATCGATTTTAAACGAATTAATGGCGCAATATGAGTAAAACAATTTTTCAGAAAATTATAAACAGAGAGATTCCAGCTAAAATTCTTTATGAGGATAATGATGTGATTGCAATTGAGGATATTAATCCTGTTGCACCAGTGCATGCTCTTATAATACCTAAAAAATGCATTGAAACATTAAATGATTTAGACCCAATAGATGCTGATATTGTAGGTAAGCTGGTATTGGTAGCAAAGAATCTTGCTAAAGAATTAAAAATTGATCAATCTGGCTATAGAACAGTATTTAATTGTAATGATGACGGAGGTCAAACCGTACATCATATTCATCTTCATTTAGTTGGAGGAAGAAAAATGAATTGGCCGCCAGGATAGACTTATGCATATTTCAAAATTAGAATTATTTGGATTTAAATCTTTTGCAAAAAAACAAACTATACTATTGGATAGTGGAGTAACTGGCATAGTTGGACCTAATGGTTGCGGTAAAACCAATATTGTAGATGCAATTAGATGGGTATTAGGAGAGCAAAAAACATCTAGGTTAAGAAGTTCTAAAATGGAAGACCTAATATTTAATGGAGCTTCGAATATTAAGCCTCTAGGTCTATGCGAGGTTTATTTAACAGTACAAAATGACAAAGGCTTACTACCTATTGAATACAATGAAGTAGAAATTGGTAGAAGATTGTATCGCAATGGTGATAGTGAATACTTTATTAATAGAACTTCTTGTAGGTTAAAAGATATCTACAATTTATTTGTTGATACAGGTATGAGTTCAGATGCTTATTCTGTTATTGAACTTAATATGATTGAACAGATTTTATCAGACAAGGATGATAGTAGGCGTTCGATGTTTGAAGAAGCAGCTGGCGTGAATAAATATAAATCACAAAGACGTTCTTCTTTAAGAAAATTTGAGTTAAATAATAGAGATTTAGAAAGAATTGATGACATTATTCTTGAGATTGAAATGCACGTAAAAGGTCTTGAGTTACAATTGAAAAGATTTAAAAGGCACGAGAAATTAAGCCTTGAATTAAAAGATATAGAAATTAATTTAGCTTCAGCAAAAGTTCTTGAGTTAGAAAAAATAATCAAACCTCTCGAGGCTTTACTTAAAAAGAAAAATACCTTATTAAAGAAAAGTACTTCTAAAAAAGAGTCTGAAAGTGTAGAGCTTACGGATGCTAGAAATTTTTATTTAGCAGAAAAAGAAATCGTAGAAAAAATGAAGGTAGATGTTGATAATTTTACTGAGAGTTTGCTAAAAGAAGTCCAAATTAAAAATCGTGAATCTTCCAAAGGTATGGAAATGCTTGAACAGGAATTGCAAAAGAAAATTAGTCAACTAAATCAATTTGATAAAGATTACATTAAAATAGTTTCAGATTGTAACGATTGTGGTAAGCCTGTTACTATTATTTCGGAATGTAGTCATTGCGGTAAAGTAGAGAGTGATAAAAAATATACGGTTATTGAGACAGATCAGAAATATGAAAAATTAAAAGAAAGTATTCAGGACTATAAACATAAAATTCAATCGTATAATAAAGAAAAAGAATTTGATTTCAATAAAATAGATGATTCCATCAAGGATATACAGAAAAAAATTAGTCTACATAAGCTAGAGCTTCGCAATAAAGAGGATGATGTTAATCAAGCATTTATGAAAATGGAATCAATTAGAGTAAAAATTGATGCAGACAAATTTAATAAAGATGATATTTTTTATGATATTAAAAGTGCAGAGATGAAGATAGCAGAGTCAAATATTAAGATATCTCAAATTAAAGAAATGATGAAAGAGAAATTTGGTAATGAGTTTGAGCTAAAAAAGATAAAAAATTATAGTATTTCTGATATGACTTATAATGTAGAAAAGATTAAAAGGAGTATTGAAGCAATAGGTCCAATTAATTGGGCAGTATCCGATGAATATGAAGAGCAAAGCAAAAGATTAAATATATTAAAAGACCAAAGGTCTGATTTGCTTGAATCTGAAAAGAATTTAAAAGATGCAATTAAAAAAATTGATTCAGTTGCAAAGAAACAATTTTTAGATACTTTTGAAAAAATAAAAAACAATTTTGAAACAATGTTTGGAGTATTTTTTTCAGGAGGTAAAGGTTCTATTGATCTTGAAGATATAGATGATCCTTTAAATTCTAATGTAATGATATTTGCTCAGCCACCAGGTAAGAAAAATAATTCACTTAGAATGTTGTCTGCTGGTGAAAAATCTTTAACGGCAATTGCACTGCTTTTTTCTATCTATCAATATAAGCCAAGTCCTTTCTGTATACTGGATGAAATCGATGCTCCACTTGACGATATTAATATTAAAAAATTTACAGATGTAATATCTGAATATAGCAAGAGTACCCAATTTATAATGGTGACTCATAATAAATTAACTATGGAGTCAGCTGATTGTATATATGGTGTGACTGCAGAAAAAAAAGGTGTTTCAAAGGTTATTTCAATTAATTTTACTGAAAAATAAATTATTTGTAGTATTCAATCCTTTTTTACAAATTACGCCTGTTTCATTAATAACAAAAAAAAAGAGAAAATAAAAAAGTATGGCAACTAAAATTAGATTAAAGAGAATTGGTAGAAGGAATAGACCCTTCTACAGATTAATAATTATTGATTCAAGAAAAAGAAGAGATGGATTAGCTATTGAGCAAGTCGGTTGGTATGATCCTTTAAAAAAAGATAAAGACACTAATTTTAGTCTTAAAGAAGATAGAATTCTTGCTTGGTTGCAATTGGGTGCTCAAGTTTCAGATCCTGTTAACAAATTAATGAAGAGATCAGGCTTAGCATATAGATGGCATTTAATGAGCCAAGGACTTTCACCTGAAGATATAGAAAAAGCTGTTGCAAAATGGAAAGAAGAAAGACTCGAAGTTTTAAAAAATAGAAAAAAAGCAAAGCTTAAAAAGAAAGAAAAAATCAAAAAAGAAAAAGCTGTAGCAAAAGCTCCAGCAGAAGAGCCGGTAGCAGAAGAAGCTCCAGTTGAAGAAGCTCCAGTTGAAGAAGCTCCAGCAGAAGAGCCGGTAGCAGAAGAAGCTCCAGTTGAAGAAGCTCCAGTTGAAGAAGCTCCAGTTGAAGAAGCTCCAGCAGAAGAGCCGGTAGCAGAAGAGCCGGTAGCAGAAGAAGCTCCAGTTGAAGAAGCACCAGCAGAAGAGCCGGTAGCAGAAGAAGCTCCAGTTGAAGAAGCTTCAGAAGAAGATTTAGATAAATAAAGTTTGAAATTTATAGTTTGGGTATTGGTAGATTAAGATATGAATATTTTTTTTATTACACCATTTCCTGACTCAATCAAGACTTTAGTCGAAAATAATATTGCTAACCAAGGAGTTAAGAAGGGGTTAGTAAGTATTGACATTGTTAATCCTAGAGATTTCACTAAAGACTCTTATAAAAAAATAGATGACGAGCCTTATGGCGGAGGAAGTGGAATGGTTATGATGTGCCAGCCATTTTTTGATGCAATCGATTATTGTATATCTAAGTCTGATAGTAAGCCAAGAATTATATTTCCATCTCCAAGAGGAGAAGTATTAAATCATTCTATTTCATCTGAGCTCAGCAAAGAAGAAGCATTGATATTTATCTGTGGTCATTACAAGGGATTAGATGAAAGAATTATTGATAAATATGTAGATCTTGAGATATCTATTGGAGATTATATTATCTCAAACGGCGAACTATCGTCTATGATTGTGTTTGATTCTATTGTTCGTTTAATACCGGGAGTATTAAATGATTTAAATTCTGCAATGACTGATTCTTTTGTTGACGATTTACTTGATGCTCCTTATTTTACGCGGCCTAATCAAATAGATGGATTAAAAGTGCCAGATGTGCTATTATCAGGCAATCACAAGTCTATTGAGGATTGGAAAAAAAAGAAAAAGATTGAAATAACCAAAGACAGAAGACCTGATCTTTGGAGAAAGTATAAGAAATCAAATGATTAAAGATAATTTAAGAGACGATATTCCAAATTTTAAGACCGGAGATACATTATCTATCAATGTTAATGTAAGAGAAGGAAAGAAGGTTCGACAACAGCTTTTTAAAGGTACTGTTATCGCACGTAAAGGCTCTGGTATTTCAGAGACTATTACTGTTAGAAAGATGTCAGATGGCATAGGAGTTGAAAGGGTATTTCCTCTTCATTCACCGGTTATTGCTTCTATGAAAGTAGATAGAGTAAATAAAGTTAGAAGAGCAAAACTTTATTACTTAAGAGGTCTTTCTGGTAGAGCAGCAAGATTAGCTGAAAAAAAATAGAGATTGATTTATAATACCCTACTGTTTGTTCTAAGTTTATCCCACATGTCTGTACACGTCGTAATGATGTTAATTCCAAGTATGTTTATTGATCTCGTAAATTATTATGATCTTACCAAAGCATCTCTTGGATTAATTTTTAGCATTAGTAGTTTTTGTTTTGGACTTGGTTCTTTACCTATGTCTCTACTTTACAATAAGTATGGTCCAAGAAAACTTCTAGTATTCTCTCAATTAGGAATCTTTGTTTCCGCTTTTTTAGTATCCAATTCCCAGAGTGTCGAAAGTTTTTCAATATTTAATATTTTTTTAGGTCTCTTTGCAAGTATTCATCACCCTGTATCGCTAACTCTTATATCAGAAGTGTTTGATAAGAATATATCAAAAGCAAATGCATTTCATGGTGTCTTTGGAAGCTTAGGTGTTTCTATTGGGCCATTGATATGCTATTATGCAATTACTAATTTTGATTGGCAATTTTCATTCTTTCTCATAGCTATCTTTAATTTAATAATTGCACCTATAACCTATTTTGTGATTCCTAAAGTCAAAACAAAAGAATCGTTGAATATGTTAGACTTTAAAATGGGAAATCAATTAAAGATGTTAAAAATATTCTTTCTTATATCTTTAATTGTAGGTATCGTCTTTACCATTTTTAATACCTTTATTCCATCCGTTTTTAAAGTTGCAATTGGAGAACAATCAAACTTGTTTGTATCAGGAATTTTAATATGTGGAATTTTTGGACAAATATTATCAGGATTTTTTGGAGATAAGTTTAATAGAATGAAACTATTATCATTTGTTCTCATGATATTATGCCCATTATTTATTGCTACCTATTTTTTAAGCAATTTTTCATTAGTGGCAATTTCAGTATTATTGGCCATTTTTATGTATGCTATTCAGCCTCTGATAAATTCAATTATTAAAGATATTACTACTGCAAAAATTCGTTCTGTAGTTTTTGGAATAAACTTTTTCTTAATGTTTGGAGTATCAGGGCTTGTGGCAGCATTAGGAGGATTAATTGCAGATTTATATAGTTTTCAGTTAATTTTCCCTATATTCTCGATATTATTTCCGTTAGGAATTTTTTTATTGTATTTATTGTATAAGAACAAAAAAGTGATAGAGGCATAATGTTAGTAAGTATGACAGGTTTTGGTATTGGGCGTTATGAAGATAATAGCGTTTCCATAGACGTAGAACTTAAGTCATTTAATTCAAGATATTTTGAATTAAATACTAGATCATTCGATCTATCGGGAGAATCAGAATATAAAATAAGAACTTTTTTAAAAAATAAACTGAAGAGAGGCTCTATAAATCTGAGTGTTAAAATTGATTCTAAAGACCAGTTAAAATTAAATAAGCATAAATTAGAAAGTATTTTGAATTCATATAGAGCTATAGAAGAGGAATACGGTTTAGATCTAAACTATAGTCACTTGCTTAGAAACAATGATATGATGAGTTTTAGAACGCTACCTAAATCGGTGGAGAATAAGGTTCTGAAGGCTGTAAAGCTTGCCACAGATCAAGTTTTAGATATGAGATCAAAAGAGGGCAAGTCTATTGAAAAAGAGTTTATGAAATATATTTCTATTGCCAAGAAGGATTTAAATAAGATTGAATCTATTTATTTAAAATTGGTTAGTAAGAAAGTTAATTCAAAAAAGACAAGTGAATCTAAAGTAGAAGAATTAGAGAAGCTTGATGTAACCGAGGAAATTGACAGAACAAATAGTCATTTTAATCAAATAGTGCTTTCTGTTAAATCGAAGGACCTTTCAGGCAAAAAAATAAGCTTCATTTTACAAGAGATTAATAGAGAATCGAATACAATATTATCTAAATTTTTAGATAAAAATATTGCTAAACATGCGATAAGTTTAAAGATGCAGGCAGAAAAATTAAGAGAACAAGTGAGTAACATTTTATGAAGAATTTCTTTGTTATATCGGGATCTTCAGGTTCAGGAAAAACAACATTATTAGAATCGCTTTCTCGTGATTTGAATATGGATATCTCAGTTTCATGCACAACTCGAAATAAGAGAAAATATGAAATTGATGGAGTACATTACTCCTTTGTGTCAGAAGAAAAATTTCAGGACATAATTGATGAGAATAAGTTTCTTGAATATGAAAATGTTCATGGCGATCTGTATGGAACGCCATTAGATAGTGTAACGAGATATATGGAAGAAAATAAATCTATTTTTCTAGAATTAGATGTAAAAGGAGCGTTAAGCTTTAAAAAAATATACCCATCAAATACAATATCTATCTTCCTTTCACCTCCAAACTTAGAAGAATTAAGAAATAGATTGGTAAATAGATCTACTGAATCTACTGATGAAATTGAGAAAAGATTGAGCAGATTTGAAGAAGAAGACAATTTAAAAAAAGAATTTGACTATACACTTATTAATGATAATTTCGAAACCACGTTTGAAAAGCTAAAGAAAATGGTTATTTCATTTAAAGAAAAGGATTAGAAAATGGCAATTGAAGCAATTTCTTTTAAAAAATTATTAAAAAAAACTGATGATATCTACGAAGCAGTTCTTGTTTCTTCTAAAAGAGCTAAGCAGATTTTACAAGATCGCGTTGTGAAACAAATGATTGATGAGAATGAAGAAATACTAGATGATAATGGGATTTTTGCAGAACCTGTTGTTAGAGAAAATATCGACTACGATAAAGAAGAAAAAGTTACAAGCATTGCTCTTGACGAATTTTTAGATGGAAAAATTGATTGGAAAAAGTCAGACGAATCAATTGACAAATAATCTTAGTTTAAAAAAACAATATCTTTCTCAAAATAAAGAATTATTTGGCGAAGAAATCTTTCTCAAATTAGACAAAAAATCTAAATTATCAAAAACTGTAGTAATCGATGATACGTGGTATCATGCGCTTCAGAACGAATTTTCAAAGGATTACTGGAAATCTTTAACAGACACTGTACGTAAACTCTACAAGACAAAGATAGTATATCCCAATCCTAAAAAGGTATTTAATGCTTTTGATTCTACGCCGTTTAATAAAGTTAAAGTAGTTATTATAGGACAAGATCCATATCATGGTGCTGGACAGGCACATGGATTATGTTTTAGTGTTGAGAAAGATACTAAAATACCTCCTACTTTACGAAATATCTACAAGGAGTTGAACTCAGATGTAGATATATCTATTCCAACTACCGGTAACTTGCAATCTTGGGCGGATCAAGGAGTTTTAATGTTAAATACAGTATTAACTGTTGAAGCTAATCAGGCTAATTCACATAAGGAGTTAGGATGGGAAAAATTTACGAAGGCAGCTATTAAAGTCGTATCCAAAGAATTAGAAAATGTAGTATTTATACTATGGGGAAAGCAAGCACAGTCTTTTTCTACTATTCTAAATGAAGATATCCATTACATCCTTTCTTCTGTGCATCCTTCACCATTATCAGCGCATAATGGATTTTTTGGATGCAAACACTTTTCTAAGGCTAATGATTATCTAATCAAACAAGGTAAGACTCCTATAGATTGGAGCATATAATGAATGCTTTTAGACATAAAAGGTCAAAAAAATAAATATGGATATAAAGGATTAACTTGTCAGATGTCAAAAAGATTGCTAATCTATTAAAGAGGCAATTTAATGATGTTGAAAGTATGTGGATAAACATAAACTTTAAGAAAAATGGCATATAATAAAAATAACGATATAAACTTACAGCCACAGGCTATAGAAGCAGAAGAAGCAGTTCTTGGTTCTATGATGATTGATGAAGATGCTACTAATAAAGCAATAACTTTATTAAGGTCTAGTCATTACTTTTATAAAGATTCTCATAAGAAAATTTTTGATGCCATGCTTTCTTTATCCTCTAAAAATAGTCCGATTGATACTGTTTCTGTATCTGATGAGTTGAAGAAAACTAAGTCATTGAAATCTGCAGGAGGTTTGTATTATTTAACTGGTTTAGTAGATAAAGTTCCTACTTCTGCAAATGTTGAAGTGTATGCCTCAATAGTTAAAGAAAAAGGAATACTTCGTGACTTAATTTCAGCTTCACATCAAATTTCTAAGAAAGCGTTTGATGCAGGAGATGCTGTTGGATCTATTCTCGATGAAGCTGAACAGTCTATATTTAATCTTACAGAACAAAAAGATACTAAAATTTATTCGCATATTGAGCCAATCTTAGCTGACACAGTAAAAAGGTTAGAAAGTATTGCTGCTAATCCAGGCAGTGTTGTTGGTGTCCCATCAGGTATTATTGATTTAGATAAAGTAACTTCTGGATTCCAGAAAAGTGACTTAATTATTATTGCAGGTCGACCTTCTATGGGTAAAACATCCTTGGCATTAACGATAGCTAGAAATGCTGCACTAGAGAATAATTCACCTGTAGCTATTTTTAGTCTTGAGATGTCAAGCGATCAATTAGGTACTAGACTTCTTGCGTCAGAGGCTAAAATAGACCAGTCAGAAGCAAGAAGTGGACGATTAGCTACTTCAAAATGGAAGAATATTAATATTGCTTCCGGAAAATTAGCGCAGGCTCCTCTTTATATAGATGATACACCTGCTCTATCAATTTTAGATTTAAGATCAAGAGCAAGAAGGTTAAAAAGAGAAAAGGACATAGAGTTAATTGTTGTGGATTACCTTCAATTGATGCAAGGACCTAAAACTGAAAATAGGCAGTATGAAATCTCATCAATTACTCAATCTTTAAAAGCTCTCGCTAAAGAATTAGATATTCCTATTATTGCTCTTTCTCAGCTTTCAAGAGCTGTAGAGTCAAGAACAGATAAAAGACCTCAATTATCAGATCTTAGAGAAAGTGGTGCAATTGAACAAGATGCAGATGTTGTAATCTTTCTTTATCGTCCTTATGTATATAATCAAAAAGATGAAGAAAAGGGATTGGCATTTTTAATTGTCGCAAAACAAAGAAATGGCCCTACCAAGACTGTAAGAGCTACTTTTGTAGACGCATATACAAGGTTTGAAAATTATTCTGATTTTTTTGAATCTAATGATATGAGTCAATAATGGATTCAGTAAAATATGATAGCTCTCATGAAGAGTTGATAGATAAAAAAGGTAAGGATCTTCTTGCTAGAATTTCATCAAAAGATATCAAGATTGTTGTACAAAATGCTTTAGATTTTTCTATTAAGATGCATGAGGGTCAAAAAAGGAAATCAGGACTTCCTTATGTCAGTCATTGTATAGATGTTGCTAATATTCTACTGGATTGGAATATGGACCGTACAACTATTATAAGCGCCTTATTGCACGATCTTGTCGAAGATACTAATGTCTCTTTAGAGGATATTGATAAGGAATTTGGTAGTGATGTAGCTTTTCTTGTTGATGGAGTTACAAAAATTGACCATATAGCATTTAGATCTGAAGAGCATAAGCAGGCTGAAAATTTTACTAAATTATTTCTTTCTTTGGCTAAAGATTTAAGAGTAATTATTATCAAATTTGCAGATCGTTTAAATAATATGGAAACAATTGAATATTTATCTTCAAAAAGGCGTAAAGAGATTGCATTAGAAACAAAAGAAATCTTCGTTCCTTTGGCGCATAGGCTTGGTATGGAAAATCTCAAATGGAGATTCGAAGATCTAGCCTTAAAATGCTTAGATTTAAAATCATATAACAGTATCAAGAAAAAAATTGAAGGATCTTCCAAGTCAAATCAAAAGATTTTGAGATCTACCATTTCTCCAGTTAAAAAAGAATTAGATTCGTATAAAATACAATCTGATATTTCAGGTAGGTATAAATCAATATCTTCTATTAATAGAAAACTAGAGATAAGAAATAAAAAATTTGAAGAGATATACGATTTATATGCTATTAGGATTGTAGTAGATAAAATTGAAGAATGTTATCTTGCATTAGGGGTTATCCATAGTATATATCCACCAGTTCAAGATCGTTTTAAAGACTTTATTGCTATGCCTAAAACCAATGGTTACCAATCTATACATACCACAGTGATGACTAAAGATAATAGGTTAACAGAGGTTCAAATTAGGACCAAAGAAATGGATTATACAGCTGAAGTAGGGGTAGCTGCACATTGGTTCTATAAAGGAAATCCTGAAATGGATCGTTTTGATGAGCAGGTTCCTTGGTTAAGAGATCTATTAGCAATGATGAGTAGCGATAACACTGATCCAGAAGAGCTTATTGAGCTTTTAAAAATTGATATGTTCGAAGATGAGATTTTTATTTTTACTCCAAAGGGAGATTTAATTAAGCTTCCAGTTGATTCAACACCATTGGACTTTGCTTTTGCAATACACAGTGAACTAGGTTTTTCTTGCGTGAGAGCTAAAGTTAATAAAAAGCTTGTTCCGTTGAGCTACAAACTAAATAATGGCGATATAGTAGAGATAGAGACAAGTAAAAACCAAAAACCGAATAGCGGTTGGTTAAATTTTGTAAAAACTTCAAGAGCATCACATGCCATTGCAAAATATCTTAGAAAAATTGAAGTCGAAGAAAGTATAAAGATAGGGAGTCAGTTACTTGAGAAAGGACTAAGAAAGTTAAAAATTTATGATAAGCTTAATGATATTAAGAAGAAGCATGACGATATAGGATATAAAAATTTTAATGAATTATTATCAGACTTAGGTAGAGGTGGATCAACTGTAAAAGATGTAGTAACAAAGATGTTCCCAGATATTAAAACATCTCCAGATAAAGTTTCACATGATAAAGAGTTTATAGATTCAGCAAGGTCTGATTTCGAAGGAATTAATCTAGACGGAGTAAACAATCTTGTTGTCGATTATGGAAAATGCTGTAATCCAATTCCAGGAGATGATGTAATAGGTTATATATCAAGAGGAAGAGGTCTTATTGTTCATAGACTCTCTTGTTCAAATCTTTCTTCATTATCTGGAGAAAGCGATAGAATCGTTTCTGTAAATTGGGATACAAAAAAGAATATTTTTTTTAAAGCAAAAATGCATATCACTTGTATTGATTCTACTGGAGTCTTAAATGAAATTGCTGATATAATTTCAAAGAATAAGGTAAATATAATAGATGTTAAAACAGACGTTACAGAAGGAGGGCTAGCGAATATTTGGATTATTTGTAAAATTGGAGACGTATCTCAATTGGAAATGATTATGAAATCTATTTTAAAGCTGAAAAATGTAGACTCTGTTGAAAGAATACATTCTTAAGATATGCGTAGAATTATAGGAATAGATTTTGGTTTATCTAAGGTAGGTGTAGCAATCTCCGATCCATCTGGAATTATCTCTATGCCGTTAGAAGTTATTCGTTATAAAGAGCAAAAAGATTTAGTTAAAAGCTTAAAAAAAATTGCACTAGAGAAAAATGTTAAGACATTGGTTATTGGATATCCATTAAATATGAATTACAAAGAAAATAATATGACTGAAATTATTGATAAGTTTAAAATTATAATGGAAAAAAATGATTTTGAGATATATTTAGAAGATGAAAGATTATCTAGTGAATATGCTAAAAAGATTATGAGACAGCAAAATATTAAAACTGGTAAAAATAAAGAGATGGTTGATGTGTTAGCCGCTTCTATTATTCTTCAAACCTATCTTGATAGAAAGAAATAATGAAAATAAATAAATTAATCCTTCCATTATTGTCGGGGTTATTAGTAGGTCTTGCATACCCACCATTTAGTTTTGGATTTCTTGCTTGGGTTGCTTTTATTCCTTTATTTCATAGTATATCTAAAGAAGAAAAAATTAGTCAAAAAGCATTGTTTGCATTCATAGCTTGCTTTTCTAGTAATTTGATTATTTTAAACTGGATGGGGTTGAATTCTGGTACATCAGCAGTAACAGCAATCATATCTTATTTGGCATTATCTCTATATTTAACTCTTTTTTGGATGGCATTTATTGTTTCTACTCATTTTATTCCCAAGAAGATAGAATTACTTCTAACCCCTTTCTCTTGGATATTTTTTGTTGAGTTTTTAAGAAATATTGGTCCTTTGGCAGGTCCGTGGATGAATTTGTCATTAACACAGTCTGAATATATAAGAATTATTCAGTTAGCTAGTATAGAGACACATATAATTTCATTTGTTATTATCTTATTTAATATCATGTTGTATAGGTATTTTGTAGAAAAGAAGACAATATTTTTAAAATACTTTATTTTTATCCTATGCTCTATATTATTTTTCGGAAATTATCATATTAACTATCAGAATAATAGATTGGTAGAGAGTTCAGTGAATATATCAATAGGTCAGCCTTCTATCTTTCCAGATGAAAAATGGGATTCAAACTTGAGGTTAAGAAATCTTACAGTTATGGATTCGTTGTTAACAAAATCTCTAGAAGATGAGGCAGATATTATTGTTTGGCCAGAAGTAGCGGTTACATCATTTTTAGCAAATAATGTTTATGACAGGATTAGATATCAAGATAAACTATCTGATACTTATCTTATCACTGGAATACCTGAAAGAAAGTATATTGATGGGATAAATCAAAATTTTAATAGCTCTATCATATTGAAACCAGATGGATCGTTTGATACTTATCAAAAGATATTTTTGGTACCATTTGCTGAGTATGTTCCATTTTTTAAGAACTGGATTACTAAGATGAATCAATTTGACGATATAGGGAGTTTTTATCCAGGCTACGAATATAAAACTTTTGATATCAAAGATTTTAAAGCTTCAATTTTAATTTGTTATGACTCTAGCAGTCCTCAGATTGTAAAAACTATGGTTGATAATGGAGCAGAAATGCTTTTTATAATTACAAATGATTCTTATGTAGGTCAATTTATGCCATATCAACACTTTCAATTAGCAAGATTAAGAGCGGTTGAACAAAGAGTTCCAGTTATTCAAAGTGCAAATACAGGTATTTCAGGAATAATCTTACCATCTGGAGAGATTATCTATCGCTCAAACTTAAACGAAAGAATTGTATTTACTGTTGAGGTTCCTGTTTATGAGTAGATACAAAATTATAATTCAGTATGATGGATTAGATTTTTCTGGATTCCAATCACAAAAAAACTTAAATACAATCCAAGATAAGATTGAACATTCTTTGTCTTTTTTAAATCATAATAATCTCATTAGAGTGTTCGGTGCAAGTAGAACAGATGCTGGGGTGCATGCTTTGGGTCAGGTAGCTCACTTTGATTTTGATACAGAGTTATCCTTAAATGCTATTAAAAGGGCCCTAAACGCTAGATTGCCCATCGAGATACGCATTATAGATATTATAGAGGTGGATGCTAAATTTCATTCAAGATTCGATGCTATTAAGAAGGAATATTTATATCAATGCTCTCTAACTGATAATCCATTATTAAGTAAAAATCATTTTATAGTAAAAAGAATAGATTTTGATATGCTGAAAGATATTGAGAGTGAGTTACTAGGAAAGCATGATTTCCTATCTTTTTCAAAGTTTGATATAGAGAAAAAGAATACTATTTGTGAAATATTCAAATCAAAATGGGCATTGGAAGATGGTAAATTATTTTATATTATTGAAGGAAATAGATTTTTGCATCATATGGTGCGATATTTGGTGGGAACAATGATAGGTTGTATGGAGCAAAAAATAAGCAGAGAAGATTTTTTATCCTTATTGGATAACCCAAGAAAGGATGCAAAACTATTAAAAGCTCCTGCACACGGATTAATATTAAACAGAATTTTTTATGAAAATTAAAATAGTAATTATAGCATTATTTGTAATGATTGGTTGTAATCAATCTGAAGAAACAGTTCCTACTGTCTCTCAGTCAAAAGTTACAGCTATTACTACGGCGATAGAGAAAGTTAGCCCGGGCGTGGTGAGTATATATAGGAATCAAGAAATAGCTCAGATAAACCGTTGGACAGGACGATTAAAGTCTCTTAAGCCAATACAGTCTAGTGGTTCTGGTTTTATTATAAGTAAAGATGGATATATTTTAACAAATGCTCATAATATAATTACTGAACTCTCAGATCCTTCCTTATCGATAACAAATATTAAGATTGACGTAGTTCTTCCTGGAGGAAATCATTATGCAGCTTCTATAGTAGGGGTTGACAGCAGATCAGATGTGGCTTTATTGAAGATTGAAGGAAAAGATTTTGAGCCTTGTGAATTTGGTGACTCAGATACAGCCATAGTAGGAGAATGGGTTATCGCACTAGGAAATCCAAAGAGTTTGTTTGCTGCTGCAAACTATCAACCAATAGCATCAGCAGGTATTATAAGTGCTATTAATGCAGATTTTGGTATTGATAGTGGTAGTGGAAGATTGATGAACGATATGATCCAAACGGATGCTTCTTTAAATTCTGGCAATAGCGGTGGGCCATTGGTAGATGCAAACGGAAGAGTGCTAGGTATTAATACTTTTGTAAGGAACGATTCAGAAAATCTTGGGTTTGCAATTCCAATCAATTATGCAAAAAGAATTGGGGAAGAATTAAAATTAAAGGGATTTGTTGATAGAAAATTTTCTTTTGGAGTTAACGCCACACCATATCGATATGGTGTGAATGGTGAGGTAGGACTATATATTAATTCTATTGATTATGATAATTCTGGAGATAATAAAGCGTTATATAAAGGCGATATTATTATAGGAGTTGAAGGATATCAAATACAAAGTTATGAGCAACTCCAACTTGTTCTTGCTAACAGAGATACAAGACCGGGCGATACCATCAAATTAAGAATTCAAAGAGAAAATGAAATAAAAATAGTTAACTTAGTGTTAGGAAAAGAATGAGGAATAGAAGCATCAGTTTGGTAGGTATATGGTTATTGGCTGGAGCAATGATTGGAACTGCTTTAGGTCAATTTTTAGGCTATGTACTACCTGAGGGAAGTACAGTGAAGCAATTTTTCCTCACGACATTTGATTTTTCTTTTGGTTCAATTGATAGTGGATTATTAGTAGATTTAGGCGTTATCGCACTTGATCTTGGATTTATTTTAAGATTTAACGTTTGTAGCGTTATTGGTTTTGCGGTTGCATATTATTTATTAAGATATTTTAGATAAAAAAAGAGGTTTTGATATGTTTAATTTAGGTACAGGTGAATTAGTAATAATTTTTCTTATTCTTTTACTCCTTTTTGGCGGTAAAAGACTTCCTGGTTTAGCGAGAGGATTTGCTAAATCATTAAGAGAATTTCGTGGTGCATTAGACGACACGAAAGATGAATTAAGAAAATCTGAAAAATCCGAAGAATAAATTAGATGTCCCCATCTAATGCTTTAAAACAAAAACTTGTTTCTCAGCAAGGCAAGATTGCTAATAGCAAAACTAATGCTATTGTAAGAACAAGATTTGATAAAGTTTCATCAGAAATATCTGATAGTAGCAAGGTTCTATCAGGAAAAACTATACTAGTTAAAGATAATATTGCAATAAAGGGAGAGCATTTAACATGTGCATCCAATCTTTTAGAATCCTATAAGTCTCCATATAGCGCTACAGTAATAGATCGTTTAGAATCTGAAGGAGCTTTAATAACAGGACAAACTAATATGGATGAATTTGCTATGGGTTCTTCGTCTGAGTATTCAATTTATGGTTCCGTTAAGAATCCTCATGACTTAACAAGAGTGGCAGGAGGATCTAGTGGAGGGTCTGCAGCAGCTGTGGCAGAAGATTTATGCGATATTGCACTAGGATCTGATACGGGAGGCTCTATAAGGCAACCAGCATCATTCTGTGGTATATATGGGTTAAAACCTACTTATGGTAGAATCTCTAGATATGGTTTAGTGGCTCATGCATCATCTTTTGATACCATAGGAATATTGTCAAAGCATCTTGAAAATATAACATCAGCATTCAGTGTAATGTCTGGAAATGATCCTAAAGATGCAACATCATCTACAGAAGCAGTTCTATCTTTAAACAGATACAATAAAGATAAGCTCCCTAAAAATATTGGCGTTTTAAGTAACGATCTACTATCTGATATAGATAGTGAAATTGCAGATAGATATCATACAGTCTTGGACTTTCTCAGAAAGAAAAAGGTAAACCTCATTGAAATTGACTTACCGTACTTTGATTATTGTATTGCTACTTATTATGTATTAACTATGGCAGAAGCCTCGTCAAATCTATCTCGTTTTGATGGAGTGAGATATGGAAGAAGAGTAACCTCTAAAGATTTAAATGAAACATATATTAAATCCAGATCGGAAGGTTTTTCTGAAGAGGTTAAAAGAAGAATTATGACTGGAACATATATTTTATCTTCTGGGTATTATGATGCATATTATTCAAAAGCATTAAAAGTGCGAAGAGTAATAAAGAATGAATACAATAAGCTATTTTCTAAGGTAGATTGCTTATTTATACCAACTACTTCTACAGCAGCATTTCCATTAAAAAACAATTTAGACAATCCTATTAAAATGTATCTTGCTGATATATTTACTGTTCCATTTAACTTAATAGGAACTCCTTCGCTTAGTGTTCCAGCTGGAACAACGAAAGACAAATTACCTATAGGATTTCAGATTGCAGGTAATTCATTTAAAGAGGAAACTTTATTCAATTTTGCGCATTCATTGAATAAAGGAGAATTATTTAAATAGGTAATAAATGGAATTTCTACATCCAAATTTTTTGTATTTACTAGTTCTATTAATATTGCTATCAATATTTAAAAAATTTTATTCTTCTAATAAGACCGCATCTTTCCAAGTATCAAATACAAAACATTTAAAATCTTTTTTTGGAAGATCTGGTATTGTTAAAATTGGATTATTCAAATTTCTCTTTATTTCTTCTTTAGTTTGTCTAATTATTGCTATTGCAAGACCAAGAATATCTACAAATGATAAAAATATAACAATCGAAGTTGTAGATATTATGCTAGTATTGGATGCTAGTAGTAGTATGCTTGCAGAAGATTTTAAGCCTAATCGTTTAGAAGCTGTAAAACAGGCAGCTAAAGACTTTATTGATAATAGAAAAGGAGATAGGGTTGGTCTTTTAGTATTTGGAAAAGAGACATTTATTCAATGTCCTTTAACGGTTGATTATGGTGTTTTAAGCAACTTATTAAGCGAAGTCACTGTAGTAGAGCCTAAGTATGATGGAACGGCAATAGGTATAGCTATTGCTAATGCTATTAATAGATTGAGAGTAAATGATTCAAAGAGCAAGGTAATTATCCTACTATCCGATGGAAGTAACAATTCGGGAGCTATTGATCCCATAGCCGCTGCAAAAATAGCAAAAGACTATAACATAAGAATTTATACAATAGGTGCCGGTACAAGGCAAGCAGTAACACAAATACCTGGAGGAAGATATATTAGAAATGAGATTGATGAAGAGTCGCTCAAGGGAATTGCTTCAGAGACAGGTGGAAAATATTTTAGAGCTATCGATAAGCAGAGCTTGGCAGGGATATATGCCGAAATCAATGATTTAGAAAAATCTGAAGTAATTGTGAACTACTATTCAGAGTATCGAGAAGTTTATTTATGGTTTTTATATGCTGGATTTATATTCCTGTTATTGAGTGAGTTGTTTAGGATTATTTATTTTAGAAGGATTATATGACATTTGAAAATCTAAATTTAGCTTTTTTATCTCTGTTATTGACACTTTCAACCTTAGTAGTCTATTACTATAGAGGAAGATCCAATAAAATTTTTGGACCAGACAATTTTAATCCAAAATTTATAGATAACTTATTCTCCAGAAGAAACTTACAGACAATAAGATTGAAATTTTTCTTAAGATATTTTTCCTTATTTATTTTAGTTTTTTCAATAGCAGGATTAAAAACTGGAACTACAGTTAAGCCCGTAGAGAGAAAGGGTGTAGACATTGTATTTTGTGTTGACGTATCTACAAGTATGAATGCTCAAGACGTAAAACCATCTAGAATTGATAAGGTAAAATTTGAAATTAGTAAAGTTATAGATAATCTAAAGGGCGATAGGTTAGGTATTGTAGTTTTTTCTGGATCAAATTTCTTATATCTACCACTAACTATGGACTATGATGCAGCAAAATTATTTGTTAAAAGTATAGATACTGAGATGATTTCTTCAAAAGGGACTGTTATTGGACAAGCAATAGAAACGTCTATCGTTGCATTCGAAAAAGAGAGTGATCAGCAAAAAATGATATTCCTTTTTTCTGATGGTGAAGACCATAGTTCTAGTTCGTTAGATGCAATTAATATGGCTTTATCTGATGATATAGCCATTCATGTTATTGGCGTAGGTAGTGTAAAAGGTTCTCTAATTCCGGATGGAAAAAAAGAGAATGCGTTTTTAAAAGATGATTCAGGTGAATTGATTATGAGCAAATTGAATGATGTTTTCTTAGGAGAGATATCACAGGTTGGAAAAGGTAGTTTTTTTAGAATTGTCAATAGTGAATCAATAAGCGAAGAAGTTAACGATGTCATAAGCAAAGGAGAGGCCTCATTGATTAGTTCTTATGAATTTGCAGAATATGACCATAAATATCAGTATCCTTTATTTTTTGCTATATTTTTCTTATTTATCGCATATATTTTACCTTCAGGAAGAAGAAAAGTATGAAAATATTATTTATAATCATTATTTCACTATCAGGTTTACTATCTCAAGATATGGGATATAAGATGTATAAAAATGGAGATATTGAATCAGCTTTAAAATATTATAAACAATTAGTTAATGTTGATAATGAAAATTTATCTAATGAGGAGTTATTATATAATATAGGCACTATTTATGCACAGATGGATAGCGCAAGCGAAGCAAGCTCTATATTTGAAGAAGCATATCAAGATTCATCTGGATATTCTTCAGAATTGAGCTATAATTATGGAAATACACTCTATCGATCTCAGAAGCTTGAAGAAAGCTTAAAAGCTTTTAGAGAAACATTGTTAAAAAATCCTGACGATTTAGACGCTCGAAAAAATTATGAGTTTGTAAAGAATGAGATTAAAAGAAATAAAAGCATGCAAAAGAAGAAAGATAAAAGTAAAAAATCTGACGAAGAAGAGAGTGATAAAGATAAAGAGAAAGATAAAGAGAAAGATAAAAAAGATGATAGTCAGAATGATAAATCTAATAATAAAGAAGATAAAAATGACTCCAAGAACAATGATAATGGACCTACCGACAATCAAAACTCTAAATCGCCAGATCAACAAAATGAACAAAATCGTGAGATTCAATCAAAGCAAAGCGCTGAAAATATACTTAATGCTATAAAAGAGAATGAAAAAGTGAATAAGAAAAGAAAACAAACTAATTATAATAACGAATCGGGTAAAGACTGGTGATAAGACATTTATTAGTTAGTATAATTTTAACTTCTTGTTTGCTTTCCCAAGAGATTGAGACCTTTGTAGTTAGTAGAAATATTGATATAGATCAATCATTTAATTTTACAATTAAAATTAAGGGTATAGACGTAGATCCTGAAGTTGATATCTCTCCAATGCTTGATAATTTTTCAATTATCATGGGACCTAATATAGGAAGTGAATATAAATTTATTAATGGAAAAAAGAGCACTTCAAGATCTATATCTTGGACTGTCATATCTAAAAAAATAGGAGAAGTAAAAATTCCAAAGCTTAAAGTGGTATTAGCTGGAAAGCCATATTTTACAAATGAACTGATTATGAATGTTTCAAAAAAAGCGACAGATACAGTTTCTAGTGATATGTTTTTGAAAATAGAAGTAAGCGATCTCGATGTTAAGATAGGAGAGCAGGTTATTGTTACGTATACCTTCTTTACAAGGATTGCATCAAAAGTTTTATCGACAGAATTTCCAAAGTATAAAGATTTTTGGGTTGAAAAATTATTTGATCCAGCAGGAAAAGAAATTACTCCAGACGCTTGGAATGACATAGAAATTAATGGTTACAAATATAAGTCTATTAAGATGTATGAAGTTGCATTGTTTCCATTATCAGAAGGTACATTTGATTTAAACTCTATGATTATGAAAATTGAAACTAAAGAAAAAGATCCTGGGATTAGGAGATTATTTTGGGATGACCCATTTTTTGATACTTTTTCTCAAAGAACTAAGGCTAGAATCCTTGTTTCAGAGCAGAAAACAATTAAAGTATCTAAGCTTTTAAACCAACCTCAAAATTTTACTGGCGCTGTAGGTAATTTTAGTGTTGTCTCATCAACATCTTCTGAAAGTGTCGAAAATGGCACCCCAATGATCTTTTATTTAAGATTGAAGGGCGAAGGGAACTTGAATAATATTGGTAGACCTATTATTGATTTTCCAGACGATTTTGATGTGTTTGATGGAGAAATATTAACACAAAGGGATATTACTGATTCTGTATCAGGAACAATTGCTTGGGAGTATAATTTAATCCCTAGAAAAGAGGGAAATTATACAATCAAAGCTATATCAATTCCATTCTTTGATACTAAGATAGAAAATTGGAATTCAACAACATCTAAGCCAATTACATTAAATGTTACTAAGAGTAGTTATATTGAGAAAAATGCTAACAACAATGGACTAATTGATAATAAAGATATTAGGTATATAAAGTTAGGTGATACTTTATGGAAAACTGCAAATTCCAACAATGTTTATAATATATCCTTTTTTATTATTGTTGGATCCATACTTATTTTTCTAGCGCCTTTATTTATCAAGCCATTAAACCATTTTATTGAAAGTCAGTCATTAGTATTTAAAAATAAATCTGCTTTATCAAATGCAATGAAATTATTAGAGTCTTCAGATAATTTATATACAGATTGTCCTAAAGCAATCAGGGCTTTTTGTAAGGATAAAGATTTAATTGATTCTACCAACTTAGATTCACTCTCTTTGATGGAACAAATCAAAGATAGAGTTAAATTAAAAGATCTTAATATTATTGAAGCTATTCTAGATGAATGTAGTAAGTATAATTATGCAGATATATCTATGAAAGAAAGTATAAAAATTCAGCAAAAAACGATCAAAATATTAACTAAAATTAATGGCTATGCTTAAAATATCTAATATAATTTTATTAACGATGGGAATGGTTTATTCACAGAATATGGATTCATTATTTTCTGATGGAAATGAATACTATAATAAGAATCAATTTAATGATGCTGTTGAGGAGTATGAGAGCATTCTTAATCAAGGTTTTTATAGTTCAGATTTATACTACAATCTCGGAAATACTTATTATAGGTTGGAAGATTTTGCAAATGCGCGATGGTCTTATGAGATGGGCATTGGTATTGATCCTAGAAATAAAGATATCGTTCACAACTTGATGCTAACAAAGCAGAAAATTCCACATACATTAGAAACTCCAGATTCACAAATTCTAAATCTAATTAATAATTTTTTATCAAGTTTTACATATGGAGATTTTATCTTCTTTAGTTCATTAATGCTTTTGCTCTATTCTGTATCTTTTATTATTTACAGGCTTAATCCTTCTAGATCTATAATCATATCCTATTATCTATGCATGATATTATTTTTTCTAGGTACATCATCTTCTGTCATCAAATTTTTATGGGAAAGAAATAATAGTTTTGGAATTATTTTAAACGATGAAACTCAATTATATTCAGCACCATTTTTAAATGATAATATTAAAATCTCTATATTTTTTTCAGGTAATAAAGTAAGAATTGAACAAACCACCGATAAATGGTTAGAAATATCTTCTATGGATGGAAGAAAAGGTTGGATTAGACTAGAAGATATAAGAACTTTAGACTGATATGAAACTTCTAATTATTTTATTTATCACTAGCTCTATTTATGGACAAAGTGATTTTATTCTCCCTAGCGATTTTGTGGATAGCCCACCAAATTTACCAAACGTTGTTTTACCTTCTTTTGATGATGATAATAGTGATTCTGAAGTATCTATTGATACGAATCTTATCAATTCGGTGAAAGGTTATCGCATACAAGTAGCAATTTCACAAAACGAAAAAGATTTAATAGATATCAAAGAAAAGCTTGAAGTGGTCGTAAAAGAAAAAATATATATCAAATTTGAACTACCAAACTATAAATTGAGAGTTGGTAATTTTGATAGTAGAAAAAAAGCGGAAATTTATCGCAATAAAGTAATTCAACTTGGGTATAGATCTGCATGGGTTGTTCCTACTTTAATTGAGCTGGATTATTAATGTCCGGTCATAGTAAGTGGTCAACAATCAAGCGAAAAAAAGGTGCTCTTGATCAAAAAAGAGGAAAACTTTTTTCTTCTATTGGTAGAGAAATAACTATATCTGCAAGGCTTTTTGGCGGAGATATAGAGGTGAATGCCAGATTGCGTCAAGCTGTAAAAAAAGCTAAATCTATAAATATGCCTAGCGCAAATATTGATAAAGCTATTAAAAAAGGAACTGGAAATCTAGATAACGTTACTTACGAAGAAGCTTCTTATGAAGGCTACGGCCCAAATGGTATAGCCGTTTTTATAGAAACTATTACCGATAATAAAAATAGAACTGTAGGCGAAATTAGGCACGTGCTTTCAAAAGCCGGTGGATCACTTGGTCAGTCGGGAAGTGTTGCATGGAATTTTGACAGAATGGGCATTATTTTTATTGAAGAATCTATGATAGAAGAAGATCAAATATTTAATGTTTCTATTGAAAACGATGCAAAAGATTTTAAGCTAGAAGATGGATATTATAAGTTATTTTTTGATCACAATGTTCTTTATCAGAAGATTGAGCTTATTGAAAAAATTCCTATAGAAGTTGATTCTTCATTTATCGCATTTGTACCAAAAGATTTTATTAAAGTTTCAGAAGAAGAAGGTGCTAAAGTTGAAAAGCTTATAGATGCATTAGACGATTTAGAAGATGTGCAAAATGTTTATTCAAATTATGAAATCGAGCAATCTTTATGATTATATTGGGATTTGATCCAGGACTAACCAATACAGGTTATGCAGTTCTCAAAAAAGAATCAAATAATATTACTTTCATTGAGGCGGGTTTAGTTAAACCTAAAAAAGACAAAGCTCTTTCAGCTCGATTATTTACTATTTTCTCAGAAACAAGTAAGTTAATTGAAATTTTTAGTCCTAATTTGGTAGTTGTTGAAAATGTATTTTATGGTAAGAATGTTCAATCTGCGATAAAATTGGGGCAAGCAAAAGCATCAATAATGCTATCAGCAGAAAAACATAACATTGATTTGGTTGATTATTCTCCTCGAGAAATTAAACAATCAATTGTGGGAAACGGAGCTGCCTCAAAAGAGCAAGTTGCTTTTATGGTAAAAAAGATTTTTAAGTTAAAAGACGAAGCTTTGAAAAGCACTGATGTTTCAGATGCTATTGCGGTGGCTTGGTGTGGAGCAAATAGGAAATTAAAATGATTGATTCAATTACAGGTATTATTCAAAGAAAAGAACCTACCAACCTTTTTATTGATATGAATGGGCTAGTTTTTAATATATCTATTTGTCTCAGAGATTATGAACAGCTTCCTGGACTGAATCAAGAGATTACAATTTTAACTTATTTAAATGTAAGAGAAGATTTAATGGAGTTGTATGGATTTTTAGAGTATGAGAGAAGACGCCTATTTATTCAATTGATAGGAGTTTCAGGCATTGGGCCTAGAACAGCCATCAATTTGCTTTCAAACATTTCTGTTGCCAGCTTTAAAGACAATATTATTGCTGAAGATGTAAAATCTTTAAGTTTAATTCCAGGCATTGGGCCTAAAACTGCAAAGAGAATTATTCTCGATATAAGAGAGAAAATAACAAAAGACAAAGCAACAACAGACAATTTAGATACTTCAAATATTAATTTTACATACGATGATATTTATACAGCACTTTCTTCTTTGGGTTATAGAAAAAATCAAATTGATAAGGCAATAAAACAACTAACTAAAGAAAATAGTTTCGAAGGCAATATTGAGGATGTAATTAAAAGTATATTAAGCATAATTCGATGAGCGAGTCTTTAAAAACAACATTATATAACCATCATGATCAATTGGGAGCAAAGCTAGTTCCTTTCGCGGGATTTTTGATGCCATTACAGTACTCTGGGATCATAGACGAGCATAAACATGTTAGATCTAAAGTAGGTTTATTTGATGTGAGTCATATGGGAGAATTTATTGTAAGTGGAAAAAATGCTAAGAAATTTCTACAAAACGTTACTATCAATGATATCAATGCGCTGAAGCCTGGAAAGGCACAATATAGCGCATTTTGTAATGAAAATGGCGGTATCATTGACGATTTATTGATATATGATTTATTAGATTATTACATGTTGGTAGTTAATGCTTCAAATATTGAAAAGAATTTTAATTGGCTTCAAAGACATTTATTAGATGATGTAGTATTAAAAGATATCTCAAATGATATAGGTTTATTAGCAATACAGGGTCCTATGGCTAGGGATATATTGCAAGATTTTTATCCTAATATTGATTCCTTAAAGTATTATGAAACTTTAATGCCAGACTCTGATAACACTGTTGTTGCTCGAACAGGATATTCAGGTGAATTAGGATTTGAGATATATATATCAAACGATAAAATTATTGATTTATGGAATCAATTATTAAGCGCATCTGACGATATTAGACCTGTTGGTTTAGGATGTAGAGATTCGCTTAGGCTGGAAATGGGATATTGTTTATATGGTCATGAATTAAATGAATCAATTAATCCTATAGAAGCAGGACTTTCTTGGATTACAAAACTAGATACAGAATTTATTGGATCTGAATCTTTAGCTCATGCGAGTATAGAAAAAAAATTAGTACCACTAGTTTTAAAAGAAAGGGCAATTCCTAGGGCTGACTATAAAATTTTTGATAACAATAATAAAGAAATTGGATTGATTACAAGCGGTGCAATGTCTCCTAGTTTGCAATTTGGTATAGCTTTAGCTTATATAGACTTGCCTTATGCAAAAGAATTAAATTCTTTTAATGTTAAAATACGCAATAATACTTTTAGTATGGATAAAGCAAAACTTCCATTTTATAAAGATGGAACATATTTAAAATAATGGATAAGACGCGAATACAGATTATTGGATGGTTGCTGGGTTTTTGCTCTCTTTTGATTTTAGGATCTATGGTTGGGTATGATGCATCAGAAGAGCCTTCTTTGGTTTCAAATTCAATTAATAACCCTTTTAATATCGTGGGAGTTTATGTTGGATATTACTTTGTCAAACTAGGTTTTGGATATGCTGCTTACATAATACCACTTATTGGTTTGACTGTATCTTTTTATTTGATTTCAAATTTTAGTTTTATGCTATCAAGGCTCGTGAGCTATCAATTAGCATTTCTTTTTTACTTATCAATTACATTAGGTTTATTCCAGAACTATAATTCATTTTCTTCTCAGATTAGCTATGAATATTCAGGGTTATTGGGGGGATTAGTATTGAGCTTATTACATGATTGGATTGGACCAATTGGCGCCATTAGCTTGATGGTTGCGTTGTGGATACTCCTTTTTGTAGGATTTTTTAACTTAGATCTTTATAGTAGTTTTCAATCTGCAGCATCTTTTATTCAATCTAAAATTAAGTCATTAAGCGAGATTAATTGGCGAGTTAGTTTAAAAAATGAAGACAAACCTAAAGCAGTGGAAGTTAAAAAAATCATTGATGATGAATCTTTCCTAGATGACATAACTGAAGAAGAATCAAAAGAAGAAATAACTGAAGAAGTGGAGGGGGAAGCTATCAATGATGTAGAATCTGAGACTGAATTATCGATTGAAAAAGGAATCATTGAAAAAGAAGTTGATATTGATCAAAAAAGATCAAGTTCTATTATTAGAAAAGATTGGAAGTTTCCATCCACAGATCTATTAGAATTTATCTCAGATGAATCAGAAGAATTGAGTACAGACTATCTAAAAGATAGAGCTGAATTTTTACGTAATTCTATTTCAACATTTGGAGTAGAGGGAAAGACGGGTTCAATTAAAACAGGTCCAATTATTACATTATTTGAGATAGAACCAGCCGAAGGAGTAAGGGTAAATAAGTTTGTTCAACTTTCAGATGATATTGCAAGAGTAATGGAAGCGGATAGGGTAAGAATTTTAGCACCTATACCTGGAACATCTCTTGTTGGGGTTGAGATTCCTAATGATAACCCCCAAACAATTTATTTAAAGTCAGTGATTAATTCTGAAAAGTATTTAAAATCAAATGCAAAATTAAAGTTAGCTATAGGAAAGGGAATTCTTGGCGATATTGCTATTCTCGATTTAGTGGAAATGCCCCACCTTCTAATTGCTGGAACAACCGGTTCCGGAAAGTCTGTATCATTAAATGCTATTATCGTTAGCCTTCTTTATCAATTAAAACCAGATGAGGTAAAATTTGTAATTATTGATCCTAAAAAAGTAGAAATGTCTTTATATAAAGGGCTTGAAGATCATTATTTATTAAAATTTGACGGCATTGATGAATCGATTATTACCAAGAAAGATAATGCAATTCTTGCTTTAAGATCGCTAGAGAAAGAAATGGATGCAAGATACGATTTACTTGCTGAGTCTGGTAAAAGAAATATTGCTGAATATAACAGTATGGTGAAAAAGGCTAAGAAGGATTTAATGCCATACATTGTATTGATGGTTGACGAATTGGCTGATTTGATGATGTATAGCTCTAGAGATGTTGAAGTGCCTATTGCTAGATTAGCTCAATTAGCGAGAGCTGTTGGTATTCATTTAGTCATTGCAACTCAAAGACCTTCTGTTGATGTAATTACGGGTATTATTAAGGCAAACTTTCCTGCTAGAATAGCATTCCAAGTTGCTACAAAGATTGACTCTAGAACAATTTTAGATGTTAACGGGGCAGATAAATTAATTGGAAAAGGAGACATGCTTTATCAAAAGCCAGGATCTTCTTCTCCTGTTAGAATGCATGGTGCTTTTGTTACTCTAAAAGAGATTGAAGATCTAGTGGAATATATATCAAAACAACCAAAACCAAATGAAATTATACTTGAAACTGTTAGAAGCAATACGAGTACTTTGAATGGCAATGAAAGTGGTATTGAAGATGAACTTCTTGAGCAGGCAATTGAAATTGTAGTGATGAGCAAGCAAGGATCTATTTCATTGTTACAAAGAAGGTTGTCTGTAGGCTATTCTAGAGCTGCTAGGCTTATAGATGAGATGGAAAGATTAAAAATTGTAGGACCTTTTACTGGAAGTAAAGCACGCGAAGTTCTTGTTGATGAATCTTACCTAGAAACAATCAAAGATGATCAAGAAGTATAGTCTAATTCTCTTATTTAGTATATCATTTACCCAAAATATAATTGAAGATAATATTGCTTCATTTATTGAAAATCTAGATAATAAAACCTTAACATTAATTATTCAAAAAGATGGTGTTAATAGCGATGCAACTCTATCAGTATCAAACGAAAAAATTTATTTTGATACATTAAGTGAAGATGGAACAATCGCTATTATAGATAGTGTAAGTATTATAACATATGACTTTAATGATGAAGTGATAATTATGGAAACCGTAGATAATACTTTTTTAGATATTTTTAATAGTAATAATTTATCAAAATACAATGTTGTAGGAAAAAATATTCAACATAGAATATGTATAATTGATTATGAATTTGAATCACTATTGACATCGATTGAATTTGATATGACTTCCAAAGAGATTATATCAATCGAAGTAAAAGATAGCGATATTATTTTATTTAAATCTCGTATAAAAGATATTTCAATTTTTAATTCTTATGTCGATAAAAACAGTTTTGAATCTTGGAAAGTCTTAGATTGGAGAGAAAATGAGTAAGATATTTGATGCAATATTTTTAGATAGAGATGGAACAATAAGTCATGATATTTATGGCTATATAAACAGTCTCTCTGATTATAATTTTTTTGATTATACATTTGAGGCATTAGAAATATTAAACAAATACACTGATAAGTTTGTAATTGTTACCAATCAATCAGGTTTAGCTTCAGGCAAAATTGATATAGAAAATTTAGAAAAAATAAATAGCTTTATTTACCAAGAATTTGAAAAAAGAGACCTTCCTTTGAAAAAAATATATTTTGCTGATAATTATGATGAAGGTTATAATTTTATGAGAAAACCTGGAATAGGAATGTTTGTAAAAGCAAAAGAAGATTTTAATATTGATTTATCAAAAAGTTTAATGATTGGAGACTCGATTGTGGATATGCAAGTAGGAGATAGGCTTAATATGAAAACTATTTTTTTACTTACAGGCTTTGGAAAAGAATATTTAAACGAAGTACAAGAAAAATGTGACCCTAATTTTATAGCAAAAGATTTATTACATGCATCAAAGGAAATAACATCAATATAGGAATTATATATGGAGGAAATTCAGAGGAGAGTGAAGTTTCCATAAAGTCTGGAAAGGCTATATCTAATGCCTGTAACAAGATGGGTTATCAGGTTTCTATATTTCATATATTAAATAATAGCATTGATGACATTCTTCCAGATCTTAAGAAGTTAGATTTTGTATTCTTAGCATTGCATGGAGTTTTTGGAGAAGATGGGTCTATTCAAGCAATTTTAGAGCAGAATGATATAGTTTATAATGGCTCTGAATCAAATCCTTCTAGAAATTGTTTCAATAAGAGTTTTACTAAAACAATTGCTAAAGATAATAGTATTCTAACACCAAATTTTATTATCATAGATAAGAAAAATTTTAGTAACAAAGACTATAATTTTAATAAGTCTGTTATTAAACCAAACAAGCAAGGAAGTTCGATTGGTTTTTCTATTATAGATAATCAAAAAAATATTGAATCTGCATTAGATTCTGCTCTTGAGCATGATAGTCATGCCTTAATAGAAGAATATATTGAGGGCCGTGAGATTACAGTTTCAATTCTAGACAATGATGCACTTCCTATTATAGAAATTCAGCCAAATCATGGAGTATATGATTATATGGCAAAATATACCAAAGGTGCATCTAATTATATATGCCCCGCAGATATAGATCAGTCAATATCGAATGATATAAAAAGCATTGCTTTAAAGATTCATCAATTATTGAATTGTAAAGTTTATTCTAGGGTAGATTTTAGGTTAGATAAGAATAATGATTCTTGGTTGCTTGAAATAAATACATTGCCAGGAATGACAGAAACCAGCTTATTTCCAATGGCAGCAAAAGCTACCGGATTATCTTTTGAAGATTTAATTGATAAAATTATTAAATTATCTCTAGAAAAATGAAATTACAATTTTACAATTCAGTTACTTCAGAAAAAGAAGAGTTTCAACCTATATCCAATAAGGAAGTGTCGGTATATGGTTGTGGTCCAACAGTTTATAATTCTCCTCACATAGGTAATTTTAGAACATTCATATTCTATGACTTGCTCAACAGAGTGCTTGTACAAAATGGATATACTGTAAAAAATGTTATCAACATCACCGATATAGATGATAAGATTATTGATAGAGTTAATAATGAAGATATTGCATTTAATGATTTAATACAAAAGTATGAACGCATTTTTCTAGAGCAATCAGATTTTCTTAGTATTTTACCTTCCACTTTCAATCCTAGGGCATCAGAGTATGTATCGGAGATGATCGATTTTATTAAATCTCTTATGGATAAAGGAATGGCTTACCATGTAAATGGAAATATTTTTTTTGATACAAAAGAATATAGTAAATATGGAAAATTTGTAAATATTGATGATGACAGCCTATCTAGAGAAGACAATGAACTAGGAAAGAAACATTCCAATGATTTTGCATTATGGAAAGCATGGAAAGAATCAGATGGTGAGATTACATGGACATCAGATTGGGGAAATGGTAGACCTGCATGGCATACAGAATGCGCTGTTTTAGGAACACAATTATTAGGCGAATCTATAGATATTCATTGCGGTGGAATTGATTTAAAATTTCCGCATCATGAGAATGAGTCAGCTCAAGTAGAAGCATTATTGGGAAATCAGTTTGCAAATTATTGGCTTCATTCAGAGCATTTAATTTTTGATAGAGAGAAAATGAGTAAATCTTTAGGAAATACATTAACTATCTCTGATTTATTAAAAAAATATTCCTCTGAATCGTTAAGATTGTTTTTACTCTCATCTCATTATCGATCAAAGGTATCTTTTTCAGATAAAAAATTAGATGATTCATCAAAGATGGTTGATAAGATTGATAGATTTGTAAATAATTTTGATTTAGCTACTATTGATGTTCAAGGTATAAAATATAGCAGCTCTCATTTAGCTTTTCTTGATGCTTTAAATGATGATTTGAATACTCCGGAAGCACTTGGTATATTTTTTGATTTTATCAATAAGATAAACAAAAATATCGATAATGAATCAATGACGGAGGATTTAAAAGCTGAATCAAAAATATTTATTAATTTATTTAATTCAATTTTTAGCATTATTAATACATCTTTATCGAACAAAGATTCTATACCTAAAGATATCCAAGATCTTGCTTCTTTGCGAGAAGAAATGAGAAATAAATCTGACTGGAATGAAGCAGATAAACTAAGAGGAAAGATTGAAAACTTAGGTTGGCTTATTGAAGATACAAAAGATGGTCAGAAACTCATTCAAAAGAAATAATTTGTTTTCCTGTTAATTCTTCTTATATTTCGTCGCTTTTACCTACGCGTGCGTGTATAGGTATATACAAAAGTACATTGCCGGTGTAGCTCAGTTGGTAGAGCAAGTGATTTGTAATCACTAGGTCGGGGGTTCAAGTCCTCTCGCCGGCTCAGTTTTTTTGGTAAGAGTAAGATATTTGAAAATTTTTTGTCCTACTATCAGGTAGTATTGAGTATTAGGATTTCGGGCAAATGGCCGAGTGGTTAAAGGCAGCAGACTGTAAATCTGCCGACGTAAGTCTACGGAGGTTCGAATCCTTCTTTGCCCACAGGTTTTGCGAGTGTAGCTCAGCTGGTAGAGCATCAGCCTTCCAAGCTGAGGGTCGCGCGTTCGAATCGCGTCACTCGCTCAAGAATTTTATTGCCTGCGTAGCTCAGTAGGTAGAGCACTTCGTTGGTAACGAAGAGGTCACCGGTTCAATCCCGGTCGTAGGCTCAAAAAAAAATTGAAGATTTATTATTTTGATAAAATAAAGGAGAGTACAAAATGGCTAAAGAAGTATATAAAAGAGATAAGCCTCACTGTAATATTGGTACTATTGGTCACGTTGATCATGGTAAAACAACGTTAACAGCAGCTATTACACAAACCCAAGCTAATTTGGGATTAGCTGAAAAACGTTCTTTTGACACTATTGATAATGCACCTGAGGAGAGAGAAAGAGGTATTACAATTCAAACAGCTCACGTTGAGTATGAGACGGCTAATCGTCACTACGCTCACGTTGACTGTCCTGGTCACGCCGACTATATTAAAAATATGATTACTGGTGCTGCACAGATGGATGGTGGTATTCTTGTGGTTAGTGCCGCAGATGGTCCTATGCCTCAAACTCGTGAGCACGTTCTTTTAGCTCGTCAGGTAAATGTTCCAAGTCTGGTTGTTTTCATGAATAAATGTGACCAAGTAGATGACGAAGAGCTTTTAGAGTTAGTAGAAATGGAACTTAGAGATCTATTAAACGAATACAAGTTTGACGGAGATAATACTCCAATCATTAGGGGAAGCGCTTTAAAAGCTCTTGAGAATTCTAGTGATGCTGAAGCAACAAAATGTATTACTGAATTAATGGAAGCTTGTGACACATTTATTCCTCAACCAAAAAGAGCGCTTGATAAGCCGTTCTTGATGCCTGTTGAAGATGTATTTAGTATAACAGGTAGAGGAACTGTCGGAACAGGTAGAATTGAATCAGGTAAGATTAAAGTCGGTGACGAAGTTGAGCTTATTGGTATGGGTTCTGATATGACTACTACTATTACAGGAGTAGAAATGTTCCAAAAAACACTCAGTGAAGGAGAAGCAGGAGATAATGCTGGTCTTCTAATGAGAGGTATTGAAAAAGATGACTTAAAAAGAGGTATGGTTGCAGCTGCTAAAGGTTCAATCACCCCTCATACTAAGTTCAAAGCAAATGTATATGTTTTGAAAAAAGAAGAAGGTGGCAGACATACTCCATTCTTTAACAATTACAGACCTCAGTTCTATTTTAGAACTACAGATGTAACTGGAGTAGTTACATTACCTGAAGGAACTGAAATGGTTATGCCTGGAGATAATGTTGAAATGTCAGTTGAATTAATTACACCGATTGCTATGAATCAAGAGCTTAGGTTTGCTATTAGAGAAGGTGGACATACAGTAGGGGCTGGCGTCGTTACTGCTATTGAAAACTAAGAGATGGCAGGCAATAGTAAAAGAGCAATTGTAAGACTTGAGAGTTCTGCAGGGACAGGATATCGCTATACTGTTACTAAAAATAAGAGTAAGCATCCTGATAAACTTGAATATAAAAAGTTTGATCCTGTAGCTCGCAAGCATGTTCTTTTTAAAGAGATAAAATAAAAATAGCAAATAGGTGAGTAGCTCAATTGGTAGAGCATCGGTCTCCAAAACCGGGGGTTGCGGGTTCAATTCCTGCCTCACCTGCAAAAAGGGAAAAGTATGTTGAAAGCGGTAAAAGATTTTTTAAATCAAGTATACCTAGAAATGAATAAAGTTTCTTGGCCAAGCTACTCTGAATTAAGAGGATCAACTTATCTGATTATTATTTTTTTCTTAGTATTTGCATTATTTTTATTTGGAGTTGATTGGGTAATTCAAAAATTAGTGAGAGCGGTATTATGAATTGGTATAGTTTAAGAGTCATGTCAGGTAAAGAGGAAAAAATTAAAGATAATATTTTCCGCGAACTTGAATATGAAAAAGATATAGCAGAACATGTTGAGGATATTTTAATACCAACTGAGAATGTGATAGATATTAAAAATGGAAAAAAACTGGTAAAGAAGAAAGTATTCTTTCCTGGATATATTCTTTTAAAAATGGAAATGAATAGCGAAACAAAATTTTTTATTGAAGGTATTAATGGTGTAATGAGCTTTGTAGGGCCTAAAGGCAGTCCTCAATCGTTAAACGATGTTGAGATTAAAAGAATTATTGGTTCTTTTGATGGAGATGATGATTCAGTAGAAGTCATGGAAGAAATACCATTTAAAGTGGGAGATTCTGTTAAAGTTATTGATGGGCCTTTCAAAGACTTTAATGGTCTTATTCAAGAGATTAATGATAAAAATAGAATTAAAGTAAACGTCAATATTTTTGGTCGTCCAACACCTATTGAATTAAACTTTAATCAAATATTGATAGAGAATTAAAAAATGGCAACAAAAGAAAAAACAGGACTTATTAAATTACAAATTCCAGCTGGACAAGCAAATCCTGCTCCACCAGTTGGACCTGCTTTGGGTCAGCACGGCGTAAATATCATGGACTTCTGCAATGCCTTTAATGAATCCACAAAAGAATTACAGGGAATGCTAACTCCTGTTATTATAACAGTTTACAAAGATAGATCTTTTACTTTTGAAATAAAATCTCCACCAGCATCTACTTTGATTATGAAAGAATTGAATATGAAAAAAGGCTCTCAAGAGCCAAATAAAGATAAAGTTGGATCGATAACAATAGCACAATGTAAAAAAATTGCTGAGATAAAGATGAAAGATTTAAATGCACATACATTGGATCATGCAGCGGAAATGATTGCTGGTACTGCTGTTAGCATGGGAATTGAGATAGATAGATGAAAAATACAAAATTTGCAAAATCAGTTTCAGAGAAATTAGATTCTTCTAAATCTTATGGTATAGATGAGGCAATGTCGTTGCTAATGGAACTTAAGAGATCAGCTTTTGCTGAATCTGTTGATGTGGCATTTAATCTAGGTGTTGATCCTAGGCACGCAGTAGAAAACATTAGATTAAGCCTAATATTACCTCATGGTATTGGACGAAATGTTTCCGTTTTAGCTATAGTCAATTCTGAAAAAGAAGCAGAAGCAAAAGAAGCAGGAGCAGATTTTGTGGGTAGCGAAGAATATCTTGAAAAAATAAAATCAGGGTGGACTGATGTTGACAAAATAGTGGTTACTCCAGATTTAATGGCACAGTTAGGAAGATTAGGTAAAGTGTTAGGGCCTAAAGGCTTAATGCCAAATCCTAAATCAGGTACTGTAACAAATGATGTAGCTAAAGCAATTAAAGAATTAAAAGCAGGTAAGCTTGATGTAAGAGTAGAAAAGAATGGAATTTTACAATCTTCAATTGGAAAAACATCTTTTTCCGAGGAAGAATTAAAAGAAAATTTTGAAACTCTTCGTTCTGCGTTGATGTCTGCAAAACCTAACTCTTTTAAGGGTAGATATTTGAATTCAATTAGTATATCCTCGACATTAGGTCCAGGAATTAAGATAGGAACTGAATAATTATGCCAAGTACTAAAAATATAGATGCAGTTAAAGCGTTGAGCGATAAACTGGAAAAAGCTAAGGCAGTATATTTTACTGATTATCTAGGATTGGATGTTGTTAGTATTACTCAATTAAGAAAAGAATTTGTGATGAAAGATGTAGAATTCACAATAGCAAAAAATACCTTAATTAAATTAGCTGCAAAAGAAGCAGGGATGTCGGGTGTTGATGATTTTCTAACAGGACCAACAGCACTGGCTGTGAGTTATGAAGATGCAACTAATCCAGCACAAGTAATTAAGAATTTTTTAAAAGATTTTGATAAGCCTTCAGTAAAAGGTATGATTTTAGATGGAGAAGTATTCGAGGCAAATGAGTTTGACAGAATAGCTAATCTACCATCAAAAGATCAGCTTTTATCTAAGTTGGTTGGAATGTTGAATTCCCCGATGGCAAAACTGAGCAGTACTTTAAGAAGTCCTGTTTCCGGCTTATTAGGAGCACTTGAACAATTAAACTCAAAGAAAGAAGGGTAGTTAAAATGAGCACTAAAAGAGAAGATGTTTTAAAATATCTTGAAGAAGCTAACATGATTGAAGTATCTGAGCTTGTAAAAGATATCGAAGAGAAATTTGGCGTAACAGCTGCTGTACCTGTTGCCGCAGTCGCAGGAGCGGCCGGTGGAGATGCTGCTGAAGATGCTGCTGAAAAAAGCGATTTTAATGTAGTCTTAACGGCTGCTGGTCAATCCAAAATTGCTGTGATTAAAGTTGTTAGAGCAATAACTAGTCTAGGACTTAAGGAAGCTAAAGAATTGGTTGATTCTGCTCCTAAAGCTGTGAAAGAAGGCGTTGCTAAAGATGAGGCGGAAAGTTTGAAGTCTCAACTTGAGGAAGCCGGAGCTACAGTAGAATTACAATAATATAATTAAATATATTAATTAACCAATTTTTTGGAGGAATAGCTATTTTGAATTTAGATAATTTAAGTAACAGACATAGTTTTGAAAAAATAAAAACAGCCGTAGAACTACCAAATCTTCTCGATTTGCAGGTAGGTTCTTTTCATGATTTTTTACAGGAAGATGTTAAACCAAAAGACAGAGTAATGTTTGGTTTGCATGAAGCATTTTCTTCAATTTTTCCGTTACAGGATAATCATGAAAATTACATACTTGAATACAAAAGCTATACGATTGGAAAGCCTAGATATACTCCAAGAGAATGTTCAGATCGCGGTATTACTTACAATGTACCTCTTAGCGTAAAATTACGTTTAAAGATTACTGACGAAAAAGATAAAAAGAAGTTTGCTCAGGTAATAGATCAAGATGTTTATTTTGGTAATATGCCATATATGACCGATAAAGGTACTTTCATTATTAATGGAGCAGAGAGAACTGTAGTAACTCAATTACAAAGATCTCCTGGTGCTTTCTTTGATCAAAAGTTCCATCCAAATGGTGCAAAACTCTTCAATGCTAGAATTATCCCAATTAGAGGTTCTTGGATTGATTTCACAACGGATATTAATGATATTTTATTTACTATTATTGATAGAAAAAGAAAGTTTCCAGCAACTTTATTATTAAGATCTTTAGGATTTAGTTCCGATGAAGATATTTACAATGCATTTGACCTAGTTCTTGATATAGATCCATCTAAGATAAAAACAGATAACTTAACTGACTATATTACTGTTGAAGATACTATAGATATGGAAACAGGTGAGCTAGTGGTTGAGAGTGGAAAAGAGTTAAATGAAACTATTGTTAGCGCTTTAAAAAATAATAAAACAAAAACTGTTAAGCTTGTGGATGTAAGAAATAATATTGATAGTATGATGATAAATAATACTATTAAAAAAGATCCTACAAAATCTACAGAAGAAGCATTATTAAAAGTCTACTATCTATTAAGAGGTAGTGAGGCACCTAGCCCTGAATCTGCTCAGAAATTTATCGATAGAATGTTCTTTTCTCCTAAAAAATATGATTTAGGACAAGTCGGAAGATATCGTCTAGATAAGCAGTTTGATTTAGATAACAAAGGCAAAGATTCTGTTTTAACACATGACGATTTTCTTATCACTGTTAAATATTTAATATTAATGAGAAAAGGATTGAAGTCTCCAGATGATATTGACCATCTAGGAAATAGAAGAGTAAGAACTGTTGGAGAGTTACTCAAAGTGCAATTCAATTCTGCTTTAGCTAGAATGGTAAGAACTGTATATGAGAGAATGAATTTGAGAGAGTCAGAGACAATTACTCCTCAGGATTTAATTAACTCAAGGTTGGTGACTACTGTTATTAATACATTTTTTGGAACTAGTCAACTATCTCAGTTTGGAGATCAAACAAATCCTTTAGCAGAAATTACTCATAAAAGAAGAATTTCTTCTCTTGGGCCTGGAGGTCTTTCAAGAGAAAGAGCGGGTTTTGAGGTTAGAGACGTTCACTATACTCACTATGGAAGATTGTGTCCAATTGAAACTCCTGAAGGTCCAAATATTGGTTTGATATCATCACTGGCTTTGATGGCAAGAATTAATAAACATGGATTTATTGAAGCTCCTTATAGAGTTGTAGATAATCAAATTGTAAAAGATGAGTTTAAATATCTTTCAGCTGATGATGAAGATAGAACAAATATTGCTCAGTCAGGATTAAGTACTGATGCTAAAAATAAAATAAATGATCCAAAAGTTAGAGTTAGATCTAAGGGAGATTTCCCTATTGTAGATCCAGACAGTGTTCATTATACAGATATTATACCAAATCAAATTCTAAGTGTTGCAGCTGCTTTAATTCCATTTGTTGAGCACGATGATGCAAATAGAGCATTGATGGGTTCAAATATGCAACGTCAATCTGTGCCATTAATGAAAACTGAGTCACCTATTGTGGCTACTGGTATGGAAAGAAAAGTAGCAAAAGACTCTAAAGCTATACTTCTTTCACCTGTTTCAGGAACAGTTATGCATGTTGATTCTAATAAAGTCGTGATTAAGGATAGTAATTATCCTGATAGTACATTATTAAAAAAAGATGCAAATCTTTGTACTGTAGATTTAATTAAGTATGCTAGATCAAATCAAAATACATGTTACAATCAAAAAGTAATTGTTAAAGCAGGCGATAAGATAAAAAAAGGACAAGTTATTGCTGATGGAGCTTCAACCGAAAACGGTGAATTAGCTTTAGGTAAGAATGTCTTGGTAGCATTGATGCCTTGGAATGGATATAATTTTGAGGATGCTATTGTTATCAATGAAAGACTTGTAAGAGATGATGTTTTTACATCTATTCATGTAAATGAAATTGAGCTAGAAGTTAGAGATACAAAAAGAGGAGAAGAAGAATTAACTCCAGAAATCCCTAATGTAAGCGAAGAAGCAACTTCTCAACTAGATGAAGATGGTCTTATTCGAGTAGGGGCTATTGTTAATGAAGATGATATATTAATTGGCAAAGTAACTCCTAAAGGTGAAACAGATCCATCTCCAGAAGAAAAGCTTTTGAGAGCAATTTTTGGAGAAAAAGCAGGAGATGTTAAAGATGCTTCAAAGAAGGCTGAGCCTGGAGTAAAGGGTGTAGTAATTAAGACTAATCTTTACGAAAAAACATCAAAACAATCTAGAGCAGAAGTAAATCAACAAATCAAAGAATTGCAGAAGAATAAAAGAGAAGAAGAAAGAGCTTTAAGATCTACTAGAAATAATTTACTCAAGTCTGTTCTTAGCGATAAAATCACTCTTGGAATGAAAGCCGATAGAGATGGAAAAGTTCTTGTAAAGAAAGGAACTAAGTTAACATTAAAGAAATTAGATACTTTCAACTTTGAGTTATTTTCTACGAAAGACGCATGGATTTCAGGTGAAAAGACATGGGAAAAACTATTAAATATTCTCAGCGCTTTCACTGATACTCTTACTAATCTTGATACAGAATTAGAATCAAGTATTTTTAAACTTAAAGAAGGCGATCAACTTCAACCTGGTATTTTAAAGTTAGCTAAAGTCTATGTAGCTAATAAAAGAAAAGTCTCAATTGGAGACAAGATGGCTGGAAGACACGGTAATAAAGGTGTTATTGCAACAATTGTTCCCGAAGAAAATATGCCTTATTTAGAAGATGGTACTCCAGTAGATATTTGTTTAAATCCTATGGGTGTTCCTTCTAGAATGAATTTAGGTCAGTTATATGAAACTATGCTAGGATGGGCAGGAAAAATACTTGATGAAAAGTATGAAACTCCAGTTTTCAATGGCGCAACACCTCAAGAAGTAGCAGCAAAAATGAAAGAAGCTGGATTGCCAGATACCGGTAAAGTGACATTATACGATGGTCTAACAGGAGAAAAAATTGATAATCCGGTATTAGTAGGTTATATGTATATTATGAAACTATTCCATATGGTTGATGATAAAATGCATGCTAGATCGACTGGTCCGTATTCACTAGTTACTCAGCAGCCTTTAGGCGGAAAAGCACAATTTGGTGGACAAAGATTTGGTGAGATGGAAGTTTGGGCGCTTCAAGCTTATGGTGCCGCACATACGTTAAGAGAAATCTTAACTATCAAATCAGATGACATTGAGGGTAGATCAAAAACTTACAGTGCACTTGTCAAGGGAGAAGATTTACCTGAACCATCAACCCCAGAAGCTTTCAATGTATTTATGAAAGAAATTCAAGGTCTTGGACTGGACATAACTTTAGATTAAAGGAAAAAAAATAAATGTATAAAGCAAAAAATAGCATTTCACTTAAACTGGCTTCACCAGAAAAGATTCTTGAAGGATCTTTTGGCGAGGTTTTAAAGCCTGAAACAATTAACTATCGTTCTTATAAGCCAGAAAAAGATGGATTGTTTTGTGAAAAAATCTTTGGACCTGTAAAAGATTTTGAATGTCATTGCGGTAAGTATAAAGGTATTAGATATAGAGGTATTATATGTGATAGATGTGGTGTAGAAGTCACTACAAAGAAAGTTCGTAGAAACAGAATGGGTCATATTACTTTAGCTGTACCAGTTGTGCATATTTGGTTCCTTAAATCAATACCGAGTAAACTAAGTTATATTTTAGGTAAAAGTGCGAAGCAATTAGAGAGTGTAATCTACTATGAAAATTATTTAGTCATTAATCCTGGTAAGAGCGACTATAAGAGGTTTGATTTAATAGATGAAGAAGAATATTTAAAGCTAGAAACAGAATTTGGTTATGAAGCTTCTTCACAAGAAGAAAAAGAAGATGAGTCTTACTTCAATGCATCTATGGGTGGTGAAGCTATTAAAGATGGATTAGCTGAAATGGACTTATTAGAGCTTAAAAAAGATTTAGAGTTAATTAGCACTACAACAAATTCAAAACAGAAAAAAGAAGATGCCCTAAAGCGATTGAAGGTAGTAAAAGACTTTGCTAGAGATAGAAATAATAAACCTGAATGGATGATTGTTTCAATTTTACCTGTTATGCCTCCAGAACTAAGACCTTTAGTTCCCTTAGAAGGTGGAAGATTTGCAGCTAGTGATTTAAATGATCTTTACCGAAGAATTATTATTAGAAATAATCGTTTAAAACAACTAATGGATATTCAAGCACCTGAAGTAATTCTTAGAAATGAGAAAAGAATGCTCCAAGAATCTGTTGATGCGCTTTTTGATAATACAAAAAGAAAAACTGCGATAAGAAGTGGATCTAAAAGACCATTAAAGTCTATATCAGATATGTTAAGAGGTAAGCAAGGTAGATTTAGACAGAACTTATTAGGTAAAAGAGTTGACTACTCTGGTAGATCTGTTATTGTTGTTGGTCCTGAATTAAAAATGACCGAATGCGGTCTTCCAAAAAATATGGCATTAGAGCTTTTTAAACCTCACTTAATAAGAGAATTAATTAGAAGAGATTTAGCTGCAACTCCTAGAAGTGCAAAACTAATGATTGAAAATAAAGAGTCGTTTGTATATGAAATTCTAGAAACTGTAGTAAAAGATCACCCTGTGCTATTAAACAGAGCACCAACTTTGCATAGATTGGGAATTATAGCTTTCCAACCAATATTGATTGATGGTAAAGCGATTAGAGTTCACCCTCTTGTTTGTTCAGCATTTAATGCTGACTTTGATGGTGACCAAATGGCGGTACATGTACCCCTATCTATTGCAGCACAATTAGAAGCTAGAGTTTTAATGATGGCTAGTCAGAATGTATTACATCCTGCAAGTGGAAAACCAATTACATTGCCTTCACAAGATATGATTCTTGGTTGTTATTACTTAACAAAAGAGAAAAGTGGGCAAAAAGGCGAAGGAAAGCTTTTTGGATCTATCGATGAAGTAAAAATAGCATACGATAATAATAAGGTTGGACTTCACGCTATTGTAAATGTTCGACATAATGGAAAATGGTATAAGAATACAACTGCTGGTCGTGCTATATTTAACGCTATTATTCCAGATGAATTAGGCTATTACGATGAGATGATTTCTAAGAAGAAATTAAGTTTTATTATTGGTGAGTCTTTTGTAAAAGCTGGAAATGAGAAAACTGTAAAACTATTAGACAATCTTAAAGATATTGGATTTAAAACCGCTACTAAGAGTGGAATATCAATTTCTATCAGCGATATTATTATACCAGATGAAAAAGATAATATTATAGATGGCGCTGAAAAAGAAGTAGAGAAAATTCAAGGAAGATTTAATCGACACATCTTAACAGAAGGTGAAAGATATAATAAAGTTATTGATGTCTGGACAAAAGCAACAAGTGATGTAGCTGCTGAAATGATGAAAGGTTTAAAATCTGACGATGGAGGTTTTAATTCGGTCTATATGATGGCTGATTCCGGAGCTAGAGGTAGTGGAGACCAAATAAAGCAGTTAGCCGGTATGAGAGGTCTAATGGCAAAACCAAGAAAATCTATGGTTGGTGGTGGAGAAATTATTGAAAGCCCAATTCAATCTAATTTTAAAGAAGGTCTATCTGTAATGGAGTACTTCATATCTACTCACGGAGCAAGAAAAGGTTTAGCTGATACTGCATTAAAAACAGCAGATGCTGGATATTTAACTCGAAGATTAGTTGATGTGGCACAAGATGTAGTAATATCAGAATTTAATTGTAAAACTATTAATGGAATTACAGTTTCAGATTTAAAAGAGGGAGAAGAAGTAGTGGAATCTCTATCTGAAAGAATTCTTGGTAGAACGTCATCTGAGAAAATTATTATTGACGGTAAAACTATTGTTAAAGCAGGAGAAGTTTTTGATGAGCATAAAGCTGAATTTCTTGTAGAAAATAATGTCAATAGCGTTAAAATTAAATCTATACTTACCTGTGAATCTAGAAGAGGTGTATGTGCAAAATGTTACGGTTGGGATTTAACAAGAAGAGAGCTTGTAACAATTGGTAGTGCTGTAGGTATTATTGCAGCTCAAAGTATTGGAGAACCTGGTACGCAGTTAACATTAAGAACTTTCCATATTGGAGGAACGGCAACTAGAATTGTTGAAGAATCTGATATGAAATCTAGACATAATGGTATAGCAAAATTCAATGACGAATATCAATCTGCTAATACTATTGATGAAGATGGCGAAAAAGTAGTTAGATGTTTAACTAGAAATTCAAAATTACGCATTGTCGATTCAAAAGATAATGTGCTTGAAGAATATAATGTTCCTTATGGTGCTAATGTTCATATAAAGGACAATGCTAAGGTCAAGAAAAATGATATTCTATTTTCATGGGATCCATATACAGACTTAATATTAGCTCGACAGTCTGGTATTATTAAAATGAAAGATTTTATTGAAGGCGATACCTATCAAGAAGAAGCAGTAGACGGCGGTAAAAAGCAAAAAGTAGTTACTGAATCAAAAGATAGAAGATTAAGTCCTCAAATTGAAATTTATAGCAAAGACGGAGATATTTTGTCAGGTGGGACTATCTTACCTGTAAAAGCAACATTAGTAGTAAATGATGGACAAGATGTTACCCAAGGTCAAACTTTAGTAAAAATTCAAAAAGATGTTGGTAAGACTAGAGATATTACTGGTGGTCTACCAAGAGTAGCGGAATTATTTGAAGCAAGAAAGCCTGCAAACCCTGCTGTAGTTAGTGAAATTAACGGTACAGTAGAGTTTGGTGAAATTAAACGAGGTGTAAGAAAGATTTCAGTGACACCTTCTACTGGAAAGTCTGTTATTTATAAGATTCCATATGGAAAACATGTAGTAGTTCATGAAGGTGATTTTATAACAGCTGGAACTGCATTATGTGAAGGTGCAATTTCTCCTTCCGATATTCTAACTATTCTTGGTCCAAATGCTGTTAGAGAGTATTTGGTCAATGAAATTCAAGAAGTTTATAGATTGCAAGGAGTAGGAATTAACGACAAGCATATCGAGGTGATTGTTAACCAAATGATGAAGAAAGTCATTATTAATGATCCAGGAGATACTTCATATCTTCCAGGTGAAAGATTAGATAAGACCACTCTATTTAATGATAATGATTATATGAAAGGTATGGTTGTAGTTGATGAGTCTGGAGATTCAAATTTAGAGGTGGGTATAATGATTTCTCAAAACGAAGTAAAAGAGCTTAATAAAGAGTTTAAGACTCAAGATAAGAATTTAGTAAAGTTTCATAAAGCTAAATCAGCTACGTTTGAACCAATTTTAATGGGAATTACCCAGTCTTCTCTTAATACTACAAGCTTTATTTCTGCAGCTTCCTTCCAAGAAACAACGAGAGTATTGACAGATGCAGCAACTGCATCAAAGACTGATTATTTACTAGGATTAAAAGAAAATGTTGCGTTAGGGCGATTAATCCCTGCTGGAACAGGTTTTCCTGGCTTACAATCCATTCAAATTGAACAACAAGAAAATCAAGAAGAAGATCAATAGACCTTCTTCTTGAAACTTTTTAAACATATTCTATAAAATATACTTTCTACGCGTTCGAGAAAACGTTTGATTCTTCCATCTTATAACAATATATTCCCCGGTGCTTTTGAATTTATTAAAGGAAAAATAATTTATGCCAACAGTAAACCAGTTGATTAGAAAGAGCAGAAAAAAGATTGTTAAAAAGTCTGCTAGTAGAGCTCTTGAGAACAGTCCTCAAAAAAGAGGGGTATGTACTCGAGTATATACGACTACGCCTAAAAAACCTAATTCTGCTTTAAGAAAAGTAGCTAGAGTTAGATTGACAAATGGTATCGAGGCAAATGCATATATTCCTGGAGAAGGTCATAATTTACAAGAACACTCAATTGTTTTAATAGAAGGCGGAAGAGTTAAAGACCTTCCTGGTGTTCGTTATCACATTGTACGTGGTTCATTAGATACTGCAGGTGTTAACGATAGAAAGACAAGTAGATCACGTTACGGAGCAAAAAAACCTAAAAGCTAAATATGAGAAGAAGAAGACCAGAAAAAAGATCTATTAATCCAGATCCAAAATTTAATGACTTACAAGTTGCAAAATTCATGAATTACTTGCTTGTAGGTGGAAAAAAGGGTATTGCTGAAAAAATTCTTTATGATGCATTTGATATCGTAAAAGAGAAAAGCAGTAAAGATCCAGTTGACATATTCAAAAAAGCATTAAATAATGCTGCACCTCACGTTGAAGTGAAATCAAAGAGAATCGGTGGAGCTACCTATCAAGTACCTATTGAGGTTCCTAATAGAAGACAATTTTATCTAGCAGCTCATTGGATTATTGATAGCGCAAAAAAGAAATCAGGTAGTCCTATGTCAAGTCGTTTAGCTGGAGAGTTACTTTCTGCTTCAAATAATGAAGGAAATGCTATTAAAAAGAAAGAAGATACACATCGTATGGCTGAAGCAAATAAAGCATTTGCTCACTTCGGAAGAGGAAGATAATCATGTCTGCTGATTTAAATATCGTAAGAAATATTGGTATTATGGCTCATGTAGATGCCGGTAAGACAACCTTAACTGAGAGAATGTTATACTATGCTGGGAAAACTCACAAGATTGGTGAAGTGCATGACGGTGCTGCTACTATGGACTGGATGGCGCAGGAACAAGAAAGAGGTATTACAATTACTTCAGCTGCAACCACTTTTTATTGGGATAAGAATCGTATTAATCTAATTGATACTCCTGGTCACGTTGATTTTACTATGGAAGTAGAAAGATCATTAAGAGTTCTTGATGGTGCTGTTGCAGTGTTTTGTGCAGTTGCTGGCGTAGAACCTCAAAGTGAAACAGTTTGGAGACAAGCAACAAAATATAATGTACCTAGAATTGCATTTATTAATAAAATGGATAGAACAGGTGCAGATTTTTATAATGCAATAGATACTATGAAGAAACGCCTAGGCGCTAAACCATTGCCTGTTGCCTTACCTATTGGCACAGGTGAAACTTTTAGAGGTATTATAGACTTAACTAGCATGAAAGCTATTGAGTATAATGAAAGTAGTCAAGGTGCTGAATTTGAATATATCGACATACCAGAAGAATTATTAGCAGATGCAGATAAGTGGAGAAACTTCTTAATTGAAGAAGTTGCTAGTTTTGATGATGCATTAATGGAAAAATATTTAAACGAAGAAGAAATGTCTTCTGAAGAAATTAAAGAAGCTCTAAAAAGAGGATGTTTAGAGAATGCTTTTGTTCCAACTTTATGTGGTTCAGCTTTTAAGAATAAAGGAGTTCAAAGAGTTTTAGATGCTGTTATTGACTTTTTACCATCCCCTGTAGACATAGAGAGTATTGAAGGATCTTCTGTTGACGATCCAGAAACTAAAATTATGATTAAAAACTCTACAGAAGGCGCATTCACTGCACTTGCATTTAAAATTGCTACAGATCCTTTTGTAGGTAAGCTTACATATATCAGAGTTTATTCTGGTACGTTAAAGAAAGGATCTTTTTGTATTAATTCAAATACTGGAGATAAGCAAAGAATTTCAAGAATTCTACAAATGCATGCAAATAAAAGAGAAGAATTAGAAGAAGTAAAAGCGGGTGAAATTGTAGCAGTAATTGGTTTAAAAGGTGTTCGCACTGGACATACATTGTCAGAAAAAGGTGATGTGACACTTGAGTCAATGGAATTTCCAGAACCAGTAGTCGCAGTCTCAATTGAGCCTGTATCAAAAAGCGATCAAGATCAATTGGCAAAAGGAATGAACAAGTTAAGCGAAGAAGATCCTACTTTTAAAGTCAAAGTTGATAGCGAAACTGGTCAAACAATAATATCAGGTATGGGAGAAGTTCATTTAGAAATTATTATTGATAGACTTAAGAGAGAATTCAATGTAAATGCTAATGTTGGAAAGCCTCAAGTTTCATTTAGAGAAGCAATTCAAAAATCTGTAAATAAAGTTGATGAAAAATTTATTCGTCAATCTGGTGGTCGTGGTCAGTATGGTCATGTTGTGATTAATGTTAAACCAACAGAGCAAGGCACTGGGTATAAATTTATAAATAAGATTGTTGGTGGGGCTATTCCAAGAGAATACATTCCTGCGGTAGATGCCGGTATCCAAGAGCAGTTGAAAAATGGCGTATTACATGGATATCCTATTCCTGATGTTGAAGTAGAGCTTGTTTATGGATCTTATCACGACGTAGACTCTTCTGAAATTGCTTTTAAGGTAGCTGGTTCACGAGCAATTAAAACTGCTTGCAAGCAAGCAAATCCAATACTAATGGAGCCAATTATGGCCGTAGAAGCAACTACTCCAGAAGACTATCTTGGAGATGTAATTGGTGATATTAATTCTAGAAGAGGTAAAGTTGAAAGCATGGAACAGCAAGGAGCGAATCAAAGTATTAAAGCTTCTGTGCCATTAAGCGAAATGTTTGGTTATGCAACAGATTTAAGATCTCTATCTCAAGGTAGAGCAAACTTTCATATGGATTTTCAGCAATACGCTAAAGTTCCAGCATCAGTAGAAGAAAAATTAATGAAATCGCAATCACAGAATGGAGCAGCATTATAATGGCTAAAGATTTAATTAGGATATCTTTAAAGGCTTACGACCATAAGCTTTTAGATAAGTCTGCTGAAAAAATTATTAGAACAGCTAAGTCTACAGGTGCGATTATTTCTGGACCAATTCCGATGCCAACTAAAAGAACAATATATACAGTATTGAGATCACCGTTTATTGATAAAAAATCACGCGAACAATTTCAAACAAAAATACATAAAAGAGTTGTAGATATTGTGAATTCAACTCCTAAAACTGTTGAATCTTTAATGAAGCTAGATTTACCGTCTGGTGTAGATATCGAGATTAGAGGATAAAGATGTACGGATTAATAGGTAAAAAAGTTAAAATGTCACAAATCTTCAATGCAGAAGGTCATGTGGTTCCAGTTACTTTAGTTCAAGCTGGTCCATGTGTTGTATCTCAGATTAAAACAACTGATACAGATGGATACAACTCTGTGCAATTGGCTTTTGGTGAAAAATCAAAAAGAAATACAAATAAGCCTGCAGCAGGACACCTTAAAAAAGCAGATATTGAAAGTGCTAAAGTTTTAGCTGAATTTAAGTCACTTGATACTTTTGAGTATAAATTAGGTCAAAAATTTGATTCTTCAATTTTCCATATCGGAGAAATTGTTGATGTAAGATCAAAATCTAAAGGTAAGGGTTTTGCCGGAGTTATTAAAAGACATAATTTTGCTACACAAGACGCTACTCACGGTAATAAACATACTCAGAGAGCTCCAGGTTCTATTGGACAAGCATCTTGGCCTTCAAGAGTGTTTAAAGGGATGAAGATGGCAGGTAGAAAAGGTTCTGGCAATGTTACTGCACAAAACCTTGAGATTGTCGATATAGATAAAGAAAATAATTTATTATATGTTAAAGGAGCTATTCCTGGTGCAAATAACACACCAGTGTTTATCTTAAAAAAATGAAAATTAAATCAATAGATAGTAGCAAAGATTACAGCTTAAGTGATTCAGTATTTAAAGTACCGATGAACGACCAGGTTGTTTATCAGTGCGTTATAGCAGAATTAACTAATGCTAGACAAGGAACTAGGTCTACAAAAAATAGATCTGCAGTTTCTGGTGGTGGTAAAAAACCATTCAAGCAAAAAGGCACTGGTAATGCTAGACAAGGAACAATCAGATCTCCTTTAAATAGAGGTGGTGGTGTTATTTTTGGTCCTAGTCCACAATATTATTTTAAAAAAGTGAATGCTAAAACTAAACAACTAGCTTTTAAATGTGTTTTATCGGAAAAAGTTAAAAATGATGCTTTAAAAGTGATTGATTCAATAGATTTAAAAACAAATAAAACGAAAGATTTTGTTGCATTCTTAGAGTCTAACAGTTTGAGTAATAAAAAAATGACAATTGTAGTATCTGAAGTAAATCAAAATTTAGCTTTAGCATCAAGAAATATTGAGCATATAAAAGTTGTAAAAGCATCATCATGTTCTGTTGCAGATTTAATGAATAATGATGCTTTATTATTCGATGCAAGTGCATTGGTTTTGATGTCAGAAAGATTTGGAGATAAGAAATAATTATGAATCATTTTTCACAGATTTTAATTCGTCCAGTAGTGACTGAAAAAATGACATCTCTTCAGGAGTCTGAAAATAAGTACGCGTTCGAAGTTCCTTTGGAAGTAAATAAAATTGAGATTAAGAAAGCTGTAGAAGAAAAATTTAAAGTTAAAGTCATTAAAGTTGCTGTAAGCAATCGAAAAGGCAAGGCTAAGCAGATGACTGTAAAAAGCAATGGAAGAACAATTAGAACAAATGGATATACCAAACTAAAGAAGAGAGCTATTGTAACGCTTGTAGAAGGCTACAACATAGACTTATTTAGTATATAAATATAAATTATGGCAATAAGACAATTAAAACCAGTTACTCCGGCATCAAGATTTACTTCTAAGCCAGATTTTTCTGAGATTACTGCTAGTAAACCTGAAAAATCATTGGTGAGAAAGTTAAATAAGACAGGCGGTAGAAATAATAGAGGTCGTATTACTTCTCGTAGAAGAGGTGGTGGACATAAGCGTAGCTACAGATTAATAGATTTTAAAAGAAATAAATTGAATATCGAAGGTAAGGTAGCAACTATTGAGTATGATCCAAATAGAAGCGCATTTATTGCTTTAATTCACTATTCAGATGGAGAAAAAAGATATATTATACAGCCAGATGGATTAAAAGTTGGGGATATTATTATTTCTTCAGAAAAAGCAGTATTAAAAAATGGTAATGCTATGCAATTAAAAAATATACCATCAGGTCAATTTGTACATAATATTGAATTAATTCCTGGTAAGGGAGCACAAATGGCTAGGAGTGCAGGAGCATATGTGCAGGTAATGGCTCATGACAATAATTATGTAACATTAAAAATGCCATCCGGAGAAGTGAGAATGGTTCCAGATAAATGTTTAGCTACAATTGGTGTAGTTGGTAATAAACAGCATGAGTTGGTACGTTCAGGTAAAGCAGGTCGATCAAGATGGCTTGGAAAACGTCCTAAAGTTAGAGGAGTAGCGATGAATCCTGTTGATCACCCTCATGGCGGTGGAGAAGGTAAGAGTTCAGGTGGAAGACATCCAGTGTCTCCTTGGGGTCAACCTACAAAAGGTTTCAAGACTAGAAAGAAAAAGAAAAAGTCAAATGCTCTAATAGTAAAAAGGAGAAATGATTAATGTCTAGATCTATTAGAAAAGGACCTCATATCGATGTCAAATTATTGAAAAAAGTTGATAAAATGAATGAGTCAACAAAGAAAGGTGTTATAAAGACATGGGCAAGACATTCTGTGATTGTTCCAGATTTTGTAGGACATACTTTTGCTGTACACAATGGAAATAAATTTATACCTATTTTTATCACAGAGAATATGGTTGGTCATAAATTAGGAGAATTTTCTCCTACAAGAACATTTAGAATGCATTCAGGAGATAGAAAGAAAAAATAATTATGGATATTACTTCAAGATCTAACAATGTAAAACATTCACCGAAGAAGCTAAGAAAAGTAGCTAACTGTGTTCGTGGTTTAAATGTAAATAAAGCATTATCATCTTTAAGACATATGGATGAGAAAGGTGCTCAGATTGTTGAAAAAACACTATCTTCTGCTATTGCTAATGCCGGAAACACAGAGAATTTTGACAAGGATATGAATGAGGTTAAAGTAAAAACTATTACCGTAGATGAAGGTCCTTCACAAAAAAGATTTAGAGCAAGAGCTCAAGGAAGAGCAAATAGAATTAAAAAGAGAACAAGTCATTTAAAAATAGTTATAGGATAATTAATGGGACAAAAGACACATCCAAAAGGTTTAAGATTAGAGTTAAATAAGAACTGGAGTTCAAATTGGTTTCCAAAGAAAAATGCTTATGCAGCTGATCTTGCACAAGATATTAAATTAAGAAAATATCTAAAGAAAAGATTACAAGATGCTTCAGTTGCATCTGTTAATATTGAGAGAACTTCGCAAGCAATTACTGTTACTATTTATACAGCTAGACCTGGTATTGTTATTGGTAGGGGTGGAGAAGAAGTTACTAGACTGAAAAAAGAAGTTTCAAGGTTATGTAACACTAATGATATTCATTTGAATATAAATGAGGTAAAAAGACCTGAATTAAATGCTGAATTAGTAGGTCAAAATATTGCTACTCAATTAGTGAAGAAAATGGCTTATAGAAGAGTGCTTAACAAAACTATGCAGTCTACCATGAGAATGGGAGCAGAAGGTATTAGAATTAATGTTGCTGGAAGATTGGGCGGAGTAGAAATTGCTAGATCTGAAAGATTTATGAATGGAAGAGTTCCATTACATACTCTTAGAGCAGATATTGACTATGCATTAGTAGAGGCTCATACAACATATGGCATCATAGGAATTAAGGTGTGGATCTGTAATGGATTTACAAAGGCTAAGAAATAATGTTAGAACCTAAAAAAATTAAATATAGAAAAGTTCATAGAGGAAACCGAAAAGGTATGGCTAAGGGTGGTACCGAAGTCAATTTTGGTAGTTATGGATTAAAAGCAATGGAATCAGGATGGGTTACAGCTAGACAAATTGAAGCTACTAGAATTTCAATATCTAGACGAGTAAGAAAATTAGGTAGAATGTGGATTAGAATTTTTCCAGATAAGCCAATTACAAAAAAACCATTAGAAACAAGAATGGGTAAAGGAAAAGGATCTCCAGAATATTGGGTAGCAAATGTGAGACCTGGTAGAATTTTATTTGAAGTAGAGGGTATTTCTAGAGAAGTAGCTCAAGAAGCATTTAGAATTGCTGGTAATAAATTAGCAATTAAAACAAAATTAGTTGCAAAAAGAGGATTAGATGAAGGTTAATGATCTAAGAAAGTTATCTGATAAAGATTTATTATCACGCTTAGTTGATAACAAAGAAAGCTTGCAGAAATATCGCTTTCAGAAGTCAATTCAACAATTAGAAGATTATAAAGTGTTATCTGACCTAAGGAAAGAAAATGCTAGAATTAATACGATATTAAGAGAAAAAACCTTAGATAAGGGAAATATTGATGGATAGAAATACTCAAAAACTAGTAGGCACTGTTGTTTCTGACGCTATGGATAAAACTGTGGTAGTTAGCGTAGAAAGACTTGTGAAACATAAGCTTTATAAAAAGTATATGAAAAGATCAAAGAAATATTATGCACATGATGAAAATAATACTTTCAAAAAAGGTGATATGGTAGAACTTGTGGCAACTAAGCCTTTGAGTAAATTAAAGAGATGGCGTACATCTAAATTAATTAAGAACGGAAATAAATAGTGGTACAAGCAGAAACAAGATTAAAAGTAGCTGACAATTCTGGAGCAAAAACAGTACAATGTTTTAAAGTTCTAGGTGGATCAAAGAAGAGATATGCTAGTGTTGGTGATCTTATTGTTGTGGCTGTTAAATCTTCTACTCCTGGCGGTATGGTTAAAAAAGGAGAGGTTGCTCGAGCTGTAGTAGTTAGAGTGAAGAAAGAAGTAAGAAGAAGAGATGGATCTTATATTAGATTTGATGATAATGCTGCAGTTATTTTGGACGCTCAAAATGAACCAAAAGGAACTAGAATATTTGGTCCAGTAGCAAGAGAGTTAAGAGAGGGTGGTTATATGAAAATTATTTCAATGGCACCGGAGGTTTTATAATGAAAATTAAAAAAAATATGATGGTAAAAGTAGTAGCTGGAAATTTTAAGGGCCTTTCAGGTAAAGTTCTTAAGGTGATACCAGAGACTCAAAGAGCTATTGTTGAAGGTGTTGCTTTAACAAAAAGAACTCTAAAACCTTCTCAAGAAAATCCGAAAGGTGGATTCACAGAAAGAGAAAGAGCTTTGCATGTTTCAAATTTAATGGCTTTAGAAAGCAATAAGGCTTCTAGGATCGGATTCAAAGTACTGGAAGATAAATCAAAAGTAAGAGTTTCAAAAAGATCTGGTAAGGAATTAGGCTAAGATTGATGGTAGCACCAAATTATAAGAAAAAATATTTAGATAAAGTTAGACCTCATTTAATGAAGACTTTCAATTTCACTACTGTTATGCAAGTACCTAAGATTAAAAAAATTACATTAAATATTGGTTTAGGTAACGCAAAAGAAAATAAAAAAGCTTTACAGGCGGCTCTTGATGAACTGATGTTAATTACCGGTCAAAAGCCAGTGATTACCAAAGCAAAGAAAGATGTTTCTAATTTTAAGATTAGAAAAGGATTTCCCGTTGGATGTAAAGTGACTTTGCGTAAAGATTATATGTATGAATTTTTAGAAAGATTATGTGCGGTAGCTCTTCCAAGAACAAGAGATTTTAGAGGATTATCTGATAAATCATTTGACGGACAAGGTAACTACAGTTTTGGAATCAAAGAGCAAATTGTATTTGCAGAAATTGACTACGATAAAGTTGATTCTATTACGGGGATGGATGTTATTATTACGACATCAGCTGATAGCGATGAAATATCTTATGAATTATTAAGATCTATGGGATTGCCAATCAGAGAAAAGAAAGTTTTAACAGATAATAACTTAGACAAGGAAGAAAATGGCTAAAAAATCTAAAGTTGTAAGAGAAAATCACTTAATAAAAAAAGTGGAAAAATATTATACTCTAAGAAAAGAGTTAAGAGGATTGATTAAAAATCCTAACACTCCAGAAGATGAAAAAATGAAAGCTATAGAGAAGCTTCAGAAGCTTCCTAGAAGTTCAAGTAGTATTCGTTTAACAAACAGATGTGTTGTGTCTGGAAGACCAAAAGGGTATATGAGAAAATTTGGTTTATCAAGAATAACTTTTAGAGAATTAGCATTAAAAGGTGAATTACCTGGTGTAACTAAGGCCAGTTGGTAAGGAGAATATTTTATGTCAATGACAGATCCAATAGCAGATTTTTGTACAAGAATAAGAAATGGTTATTCATCTAAAAAAAGATGGATAGATATACCTTCTTCATTATTAAAAAAAAGAATATCCGTTGTATTAAAAGAAGAGGGATATATTGATAATGTTGTTTTTGTAAACAAGGAAGACAATAAAGAGGATATTAGAATTTTCTTAAGATATCACAATGAATCACCAGCAATTACAACAATTGAAAAAATTAGTAAACCTGGAAAAAGAGTTTATGTAGCTTCAGATGAAATTCCTAGAGTATTGAATGGTTTAGGGATTAGTGTTATATCATCTTCAAAAGGTGTAATAAGTAATAAAGTAGCAAGAAAATTAAAAGTTGGGGGAGAGTTGCTCTGCAACGTTTGGTAATATGTCAAGAATAGGAAATAGCGTAATTACAATACCGGAAGGTGTAAAAGTAGAGAATAATATCCAGCATTTATTGGTGGCAGGCCCTAAGGGTAAGTTGTCGGTTGATATTTGCGAAGAAGTAACAATAAAAATCGAAGATAATAGTTTATCTGTTTCAAGAAACGCAGAAGATAAAGTTTCAAGAGCTATGCATGGTACTATTAGGCAGTTAGTTTTTAATGCTATTGAAGGAGTTACAAACGGCTTCTCTAAACATTTAGAGATTATAGGTATTGGTTATAATGCTAAATCTCAAAATAATAGAGTGATTTTACAATTAGGTTTTTCCCATGATATTATTTTTGATTTGCCTGAAGGTATTGAAGCGGTTGCTCAAAAAGGTGAATTAGAAATTAAAGGTATAGATAAACAAGCTGTAGGTCAAGTAGCAGCAAAAATAAGATCTTTAAGAAAGCCTGAACCTTATAAAGGAAAAGGAATTAGATATAAAGATGAATATGTTCGTTCGAAACAAGGTAAAACTGTTGGAGGGGGCGACTAGATGAGAGGTTTAAAATTAAAAAAAGAGCAATATTTAAGAAGAAGAAAAAGATCGAAAAAATCTTTTCCAGTTGAAGGTGAATACAGATTATGTGTTTATAGGAGTGCTAGACATATAGAAGCACAGATTATTGATGATTTTAATCAAACTACTTTAGTAGCTGCTTCTTCAAAAGAAAAGGCTTATACAAAAGAAAAAGTTAATAAAAGCGAATTAGCTTCTCTCGTTGGAAAATCATTATCTGAGAGAGCGAAAGCAAAAAAAGTTAAAAAAGTATACTTTGATAGGAATGGCTTCAGATACCACGGAAGAGTAAAATCTTTTGCAGAAGCTTCTAGAAAAGGTGGACTAAAATTTTAATATTGGAGAATAAATGAGTATGATTAATTATTCAGAACTTGATTTAAAAGAAGAATCCGTTATAAGAATTAACAGAGTTGCGAAAGTTAATTCTCGTGGAAAGAGATTCAGCTTTTCGACTATAGTTGTTATTGGTGATGGTAAAGCACATGTTGGTATTGGTTCAGGAAAAGCCAATGAAGTAATTGTGTCTATTAATAAAGCTAAAGATGATGCAAAACAAAATTTAGTCAAGGTCCCTGTTTATAATTATACTATTCCTCATGAAATTATAGGCAAACATGGCGCAAGTAGAGTGCTATTAAAACCAGCTCCGTTTGGAACAGGTATTATAGCTGGTTCTGCAGTAAGATTGATTATGGAACAAGTTGGTATTAATAATATTTACTCAAAAGTATTAGGATCAAACAATCCTATGAATGTTGCTAAGGCTGTGATGAATGCTTTAACAAGTTTGCAGGATATTAGAGTTGTTGCTAAGAAAAGAGGAAAAACACCAAAAACATTATTTGAGATTTAAAAAAATGGCTAAAAAACAAATTAAAATTACACAAATAAAAAGTAGAATTGGCTATTCAAAAAAAGCAAAGGCTACTCTTGATGCGTTAGGTCTTAGAAAAATGAATAAATCAGTTGTTTTAGATCTAAATGACGCAATAAATGGAATGATAAAGAAAATAGATTATTTAGTTAAGGTTGAGGAAGTAAAATGAAATTAGTAAAACCTATTAAAGCTACAAAACCCTCTAAAAGAGTTGGTAGAGGACCTGGTTCTGGCTTAGGCGGAACTGCCGGAAGAGGTCATAAAGGAGCAGGCCAAAGAAGTGGTTTTAAACACAGATATTGGTTTGAAGGAGGTCAAGTACCTCTTCATAGAAGAGTTCCAACTAGAGGATTTAATAATTTTAATTTTGCAAAATCATATGAAATTGTAAATCTTTCTCAAATTGCTAAGATTAAATCAAAGAATATTGATTCTGAGGTTCTGCTAGCAAAAGGATTAGTCTCTTCAAGTTTTGTTGCTGTAAAGATTCTTGGAAATGGCGATATTGATAAAGCTTATAATGTTACTGCATCAGCATTTAGTGCATCCGCAGCTAAGAAAATTGAAGCAGCAGGTGGAAAGGTTACTGTTCAATGATTGAAAAGCTAAGAAATATTTTTGTTATTCCTGAATTGAGAAGTAAAATATTATTTACTCTAGGAGTCTTGATGATTGTTAGGCTTGGAGCTCAAGTGCCTATTCCCGGTATTGACCCTGAAGCTCTTCGTCAAACTATGGAATCTTTAAATGATACTTTTTTTGGTTTATTTAATATGTTTACAGGAGGAGCATTTGGTCAAGCTGCTGTATTTGGATTAGGAATTATGCCATATATTTCAGTTTCAATTGTTGTACAAATACTTCAAACGACTCTCCCATATTTTCAACGCTTAGCACAAGAAGGAGAAAGTGGAAGAGCTAAAATCAATCAAATTATTAGATATGGTACAGTAATTTTAGCATTTGTTCAGTCTATTGGTATTGCTTTTTTATTAGAGAGTTATGGTATTGTATTAAATCCAGGATTTGTTTTTAGATTTACTGCAGTAGTCTCTATTACAACAGGTACAATGCTACTGTTATGGCTTGGTGAAAAGATTACAGAGCATGGTATAGGTAACGGCATATCTCTTATCATTATGGTTGGAATTTTAGCAGCATTTCCTAATGTTGTTTTATCTGAAATTTCATATTTTCAACAGGGTGTAAGAGGTATTCTTTCAGAACTTTCTCTTGCAATCCTATTCTTTTTCCTAGTTATGCTCATTATACTTATACAACAGGGTTTGAGAAAAGTACCCGTTCAATATGCTAGAAGAATTATTGGAAGAAAAGTGTATGGCGGACAATCTACTTATCTCCCTTTAAAGATTAATACAGCAGGAGTTATACCTATTATATTTGCGCAATCTATATTATTAATTCCTGGTACTATCGCTACATTCGTAGGTCAAGATGCAACTCAATCTAATTTTATGTCTTGGTTTGCAATGGATCATTGGTTTTCTAATGTATGTTTTGCATTGTTAATTGTATTCTTTACTTACTTTTATACTGCATTACAATTTGATCCGAATCAAGTAGCTTCTACCTTGAAACAACAAGGAGGATTTATTCCCGGAGTAAAACCAGGAAAAAAGACAGCACAGTTTATTGAAAATATTCTTACAAGAGTAACACTTCCAGGCGCATGTTTTCTTGGATTTATTGCTTTAATGCCATATTTCTTGCAACAGTTTGGTTTAGATTACAGTTATGCTTCATTTTTTGGAGGAACTAGTTTATTAATCATCGTTGGTGTTGGGTTAGATACCTTAAGTCAAATAGAAACACACTTATTATCTAGACATTATGATGGTTTTTTATCAAAAGGTAAAGTTAGAGGAAGAAGATAGTGGTTGATTTAAATAACACCAATCAAGTTTCTCATATGACTGAAAGTTGTCAAATTCTATCTGATACACTTAATATGATTGAAGGCTATGTTAAGCCAGGTCAATCTGTAATGGAGTTAGATAGGTTGGCAGAAGAATATATCTTATCTAGAGATGCTAAACCTGCATTTAAAGGGTATAATAATTTTCCTTCAACATTAACTGTATCAATTGATGATGAAGTAGTTCATGGTATACCAAAAGATGTGGTTTTAGAGGAAGGTCAAATTGTTGGTATAGACTGCGGAGTGTTAAAGAATGATTATTACAGTGATTCAGCAAGAACGTTAGCTGTTGGAAAAATTTCAGAGGAAAAACAATCATTATTAGATATTACAAAAGAAGCATTAGAAATAGGGATTAGCAAAGCAGTAGTAGGAAATCGCGTTTTTGATATTAGCGATGCAATACAAAAGCATGTTGAATCAAAAGGTTATTCAATAGTAAGAGAATTAGTGGGTCATGGAATTGGTACTCAATTGCATCTTGAACCACAAGTTCCAAATTTCTCTACTCCTAGAAGTGCTGGTCATGACGTTGAATTGAAAGAAGGTATGTGTTTAGCAATTGAACCAATGGTAAACTTAGGATCAAGATATATTAAAACTGACTCAGATGGATGGACAATTAGGACGCAAGACGGGCAACCAAGTGCACACTTTGAACATTCAATTCTTATTACTAAGTTGCAACCCAGAATTTTAACATAATGACAAAACAAGAATCAATAGAAGTAGAGGGAGTAATTAAAGAGGCTTTACCAGGCGCTAGGTTTAGAGTAGCTATTAACTTAGGTGGGAAAGAGCATGAAGTACTTGCTCATGTAAGCGGAAAGATGCGTATGCATTATATTAAAATGCTACCAGGAGATAAAGTTGATTTACAATTATCTCCATATGATTTAAGCAGAGGAAGAATTACTTTTAGGCAATAATTATGAAAGTTAGAGCATCAGTAAAGAAAAGAACACGTGACTGCGTTATTGTACGTAGAAAAGGACGTATTTATGTTATTAATAAGAAGAACCCTAGGTTTAAGCAGAGGCAAGGATAATGGCTAGAATAGCAGGTGTTGATATACCAAAAGATAAGAAAGTTGCATATTCATTGCGTTATGTCCATGGTATTGGGCTTAATACTGCAATGAAAGTATGTGAATTAGCAAAAGTTGATCCAAATGTAAGAGTTACGGATTTAAGCTCTAAAGATGAAGATGCCATTAGAAAAGTTATTGTAGATTTAAAATTATTGATTGAAGGTGAATTAAGAAGTGAAAATTTAAGAAATATCAAAAGACTACAAGATATTGGTAGTTATAGAGGAATAAGACATAGAAAATCTCTTCCAGTAAGAGGTCAGAGAACAAAGACTAACTCTAGAACAAAAAGAAGTGGAAGAAAACAAACAATATCACTTGGTAAGAAAGCAGCAGTATAATATATGGCAACACAAACTAGATCAAAAAAGAATAAGAAAAAGATAAATCCAAATGGCATCGTTCATATTAAGGCGACGTTCAATAATACGAATATCACTATAACCGATGAAAATGGAAATGTTATTGCATGGGCTACTGCAGGTAAGGCAGGATTTAAGGGTTCTAGAAAAAATACAGCATATGCAGCTACCATAGCTTCAGAAAAAGTAGCTAGCGAGGTAGTAAGCATGGGTTTAGCTAGTGTAGCAGTAAGAGTTAAGGGTCCTGGCGCAGGTAGAGAATCGGCTATTAGAGCATTATCCAGCGCTGGCTTGCAAGTAAAGTCAATAGCAGATGTGACACCATTACCTCATAATGGATGTCGACCTAAAAAACAAAGAAGAGTTTAAAAGTATGGCAAAATTAAATACACCTAAAGGTAAGTTAGTTAGAAAGCTTGGAGTTAATATTTTTGGTAACCCTAAGTTTGATAGACTATTATCAAAAAAAGGACATCGACCTGGTCAGCATGGGAAAACCGGTAGACGTCCTTCAACTTATGCTGTGCAATTACAAGAAAAACAAAAAATTAAGTTTACATATGGTACACTAGAGAAACAATTTAGAACCTATTTTAAGAAAGCTTCACAGATGAAAGGTGAAACTGGATTTAATTTATTGGTCTTGCTTGAATCTAGATTGGATAATGTAGTATATAAGCTTGGGTTTGGACCTACAAGATCAGCGGCAAGACAGCTTGTTAGTCATGCACATTTTATGGTAAACGGTGCTAAGGTTAATATTGCATCTTATCGCTTAAAACCTGGGGATGTTGTACAAGTAAGAGAAAAAAGTAAAAAATTAGATATTATATTAAATTCTATTAAAATGGTTAAAGGTGATTTAAACATTTCTTGGCTTTCTGTTGATAAAGCCAAAATGGAAGGAACATTTGTTAATTATCCTGAGAGAGATGAAATTGACTTAACCATGAACGAACAATTAGTTGTTGAATACTATTCAAGATAAAGGAAGAAAAATGAGCAATGATTTAAAATTTAAGATTTCACATAAAATAGCTGAAGAAAATTCAAGTAATTTTCTTATTAAACCACTTGAAAGAGGGTACGGTATAACTATTGGTAACTCCTTAAGAAGAGCTTTATTGACTGCAGTGCCTGGAGTAGCTATCACGAATGTTAAGATTGAAGGTGCTTTACATGAATTTTCAACTCTTGATGGTGTAAAAGAAGATATTGCAGACGTAATTATGAATTTAAAAGGAGTAAGATTCCATTTATTTGAAAGTTCTGTAGAGCCTATTTTCTTAAAACTTAAAGGTCAAAAAACATTTACAGCAGCTGATATTCAAGCTGTAAGTGATGATTTTACTATTCTAAATCCTAAACATTATATTACAGATATTGCTAAGGGAACTACTCTTGAACTAGAACTAAGATTGGGAATTGGTAAAGGTTATAAATCTAGCGAAGAAAATAAGTTAAATAATTCACCTGTGGGAATGATACCGATTGATAGTATTTTTAATCCTGTTATTCAAGTAGCATTTAATGTTTCTCCATTACCTGGAGCAAAAGAAGATTTAGAGATGTTATCTTTGGATGTTAAAACAGATGGATCTATCAGCCCTATTGATGCAGTTAGTTACTGTTCTTCTGTTCTTTCTGAACATTACAATATTATTAACTCTATCAGCAATCCTTCTGTATTAGAAATTGATAAACCTGTTAGTGAGGAAATTTTACAGATTCGTAAACTTCTTGAATCTTCAATTGATGAAATGGAATTATCAGTAAGAAGTCATAACTGTTTAGAAGCTGCTGGAATCACTCTAATTGGTGAATTAGTAGACAAAGATGAAGCTGAAATGCTTGAGTATAAGAACTTTGGTCGTAAATCACTCAACGAGTTGATTGAGAAACTTGAAACCATGGGTCTAAAATTCGGAATGGATACTAGTCCTTATGTAGAGGATGAAGTGTAAATGAGAAAAAGAATATCAGCTAGAAAGTTTGGTAAGTCTACTGCTCATAGAAAAGCAATGATGTCTAATATGGCAAGCTCATTAATTGAGCATAAACGTATTAAAACTACACATCAAAAAGCTTTAGAGTTAAGAAAATTCATTGAGCCAATGGTCACTAAAGCAAAAGAAAAAAGTGTTCACAACAGAAGAGAAGTGATGAAGAAAATTCACAACTTAGATGCTGTAAAAACTTTATTCGATGTTATTGCCCCAGTTTACACAGATAGACCTGGCGGATATACTCGAATTATCAAGCTTGGCACCAGAAAAAATGATGCAGCTAAGATTTCCTTAATTGAGTTTGTAGACAAAGCTCAGTTCAAGGTTGATGAAGCAGTTCCTGTAGACTCTGAAGAAGCACCAAAAGAAGACGCTTAAATTTCTTTGATTATTTCTCTTAAGTATTTTGCATCTATTTGATCAAAACTATTTAGCTTTCTCGAATCGATATCAAGAACATATTCTTTATCATCTCTAATAAAAGGTATAGCAATTTCAGATTTACTATTTCTGTCACATACGATATGATTTTTGAACTTATTCACATCATTTATAATTAAAGTATTTTTTTTTGTTATAGATTGTCCACATACACCATTCATTTCAATTGGACTGCAAGGTATATTATCCGAATAATGATTTGAGATTTCTAGTTGATTTCTTTCTTTTATATAGAGCCCACAAAAAATCCAATCTTCAAATTCATTATATAGGTATTTCAAGATGTTATTGATTTTATCTTTTTGATTTAAAGATCTAATGAATTGAATTGATTTTTGGTATTTTTTTTCTTTTGCATTATATTGAATCATATTCATGTTTAAAAATAATAAATATTCTAAGAATCCAATAATAGTTTCTGGTATGCCTAGAACAGCTACCACTATAGTTGGTAAGCTTATATCTCAAAAAGCCCCTTATAACGTGCTTTATGAGCCATTTAACAGCTCTCAGGGTTTGAAATCGATAGATATTAACTATCTTATTCCAGGATCTAATATTATGGAGAATGATTTCGATGGAATTTTAGCTAGTTTATTAGATTTAAATGGAAGTTTTAAGTTGGGAATAAAGAAGAACGATTCCTTATTTAAAAAAATGATAAAATACACCTTTGGAAATCAATCATCTATTTCTTTTAAAAAAGCAAAGTATCTTAATTCTGAAAGAGAATTAATCATTAAAGATCCATTTTTAATTTTTGCATCTAAATATCTATCTAAAAATTATAAGGTTATAATGTGTGAAAGACCATTACTTCCATTAGCGGGAAGTTTTAAAAGGATGTCTTGGACCTTTAGCGAATATAGTCAATTATTAAAAGGTCTTGAGCATATTGGTGTAGATATTAAGAATCCCAACCAATTTAATAATAATGACATTTCACCTTTTGTAGTTGGAGCGGTACAGTTTTTCTATCTTTATATAGCGTTTAAACAAAAAATATTGAATAATGATAAGATCTATTTCTTTAATCAGCATGATTTATCTGTTAATCCTAATGGTTCAATCGTTTCATTATTTGATTGGCTTAATATAGATTGCTCAGAAAATGAGATAAATCAGATAGTGACTGAGATTTCAGGATCATTGAAAAAGAATAAAGCCCCTAAAAAAGGAGTACAGCATGATACATTGTACAACAAGAGATATGCTAATGAATATTTTAAGTCTGTACTTACAGAATCTGAGATTAAATATGTGAGAAAAAATGAATTAATAATTTGTAGCGGAGGAGAGATTTGAACTCCCGACCTTCGGATTATGATTCCGCTGCTCTAACCAACTGAGCTACTCCGCCATTGAAGGTTTAAAGTTATATTACTTCATCCTAAATGTCTAAATTATTTTTACAAGAAAAACGTTTCATTTTTTATCTTATTGTGTAATTTTAGGCATGGACAATATAACATAGAGGTTGACTGACTCATGAAATATAAAACAAAAGAAGAATTTTTAGAATCAGTAATAGGTAAATATGATGACCAAAAAGAATTTCATCAAGCTGTAGAAGAAGTGATTCATTCTATATGGGACACAGCAAATGCAAATCCAGAATATGGTAAGTTCAATATCCTTGATAGGATTGTCGTTCCAGATAGAACCATTATTTTTAGAGTTCCATGGATGGATGATAAAAATGAGGTTCATGTAAATTTAGGTTATAGGATTCAATTCAATTCTGCAATTGGGCCTTATAAAGGTGGATTGAGATTTCATCCGAGTGTTAATTTGGGAATTTTAAAATTCCTTGCTTTTGAGCAGGTATTCAAGAATAGTCTTACAGGATTAAACCTCGGAGGAGGTAAAGGAGGATCAAACTTTGATCCAAAAGGAAAATCTGATAAAGAAATTATGAATTTTTGTTATGCTTTTATGAATGAGCTTTATAGACATATAGGTAGACGTACTGATATTCCAGCCGGTGATATTGGTGTTGGAGGTAGAGAAATCGGATACCTGTTTGGTCAATACAAAAAAATAAGAAATGCATTTACTGGCGTATTAACTGGAAAAGGAACGAATTGGGGCGGAAGTGTAATTCGTCCTGAAGCCACAGGTTACGGCCTAGTTTATTTTGTTGCTGAAATGCTTAAAATGAAAGATGATTTCTTAGAAGGAAAAACTGTTACAGTATCCGGTTCTGGAAATGTAGCACAATTTGCTTGTGAAAAATTAATTGATCTAGGAGCAAAACCACTTACTTTATCTGACTCTAGTGGATTTATTTATGATCCAGATGGCATTACTCAGGAAAAATTAGAATATGTCAAGGAACTTAAAGGTAAAAGATCAGCTAGAATATCTGAATATGCCAAAAAATATAAGGTTGAATACTTTGAAGGAAAACGTCCATGGTCAATAAAATGTGATATTGCACTTCCATGTGCAACTCAAAATGAATTAAATCTTGGTGACGCTAAAGAGTTATTAAAAAATGGATGTTTCGTGGTTGCTGAAGGTGCGAATATGCCGTCAACTACAAATGCTGTACGTCATTTTGTTGACAAAAAAATCTTATACGGTCCCGGTAAAGCTGCGAATGCTGGCGGTGTAGCTATTTCTGGTATTGAAATGAGTCAAAATAGTACACGAATTCCACTTAAGAGAGATAAGGTTGATGGACTGCTAAAAGAAATTATGGAGCGTATCCATACTACATGTGTTAAGTATGGCTCTGAAGGTGACTTTATCAATTATGTAGATGGTGCTAATATTGGCGGATTTGTAAGAGTTGCAGATTCTATGATTGACCAAGGTATTGTCTAAATTTTTTAGTATTATTTAGGCAGTTATGTTGCGCAAAATTACATCAATAGATTTTCAGTCTAATAATAGTAGTCAATGCGTACTCATTAGGGTTGATTTTAATGTACCCGTTGAAAATGACGTAGTTTCAGACGATTATAAGATACTTAAGTCATTGCCGACAATCCAATATTGTCTTGATCAAGGTGCTAAGATTGTTCTCATGTCTCATCGAGGAAGACCAAAAGGAAAAGCTGATTCTGGCCTTTCATTGATGCCCGCAGGAGAAAAGCTTGCCCAATTATTAGAAATGCCCATAAAGTTTTCTCATGATTGTATATCAGAAGATGCTATAGACGTATCAAGAAATTTAAAAAGTGGAGAGATTCATTTATTAGAAAATTTACGATTTCATGACGGAGAAACAAGCAATGACCCATTATTTTCTTCTAAATTAGCTCAGCATGGATCTATTTACTTAAACGATGCGTTTGGTACTGCTCATCGCGAACATGCATCCAATGCAGGGATTACTAATTGTTTTACAACAAAAGGAATGGGATTATTGATGGAGAAAGAAATGCAATTTCTTTCTGATAGCGTTTCTAACGTAGAAGGTCCAGTATCATTAATTATTGGTGGAGCAAAAATTGATACTAAAATTAATGTGATTAAGCATTTTTTTAACATTGCAGATAACATTCTTATTGGAGGTGCAATGGCAAATACTTTTTTGACTGCAAATAAGTATAATATGGGAAAATCTCTAGTCCAAAAAGATGAGATAGATACAGCAAAAAAGCTTATGTTAATGGCATCTAAGAGTAAAACAAATATTATTCTTCCTGTAGATTTTAATGGAGAGTTAAATAAATTTGGAAGTGGAAAATTACATTATGCAAGTAGTGATAAGATAAAGAAAACAATGATTTGTGAAGACATAGGAGAGTTAAGTATTAATTTGTTTACAGACATTATCAAAAAATCAAAAACAGTTTTTTGGAATGGTACCGTTGGTGTAGCAGAAAATAAGGATTTTGCTATAGGCACTAATAAGATAATCGATGTAATTGTAGATCATAATTGTACTTCTATTGTTGGAGGAGGAGATACTATTGCAGCTATTAGAAATTATAAAAAAGGAATAATTGAAGAATTTTCTCATGCTTCTACTGGAGGAGGATCTTGTTTAGAATTATTATCTGGAAATAAACTTCCAGCAATAGAAATGTTAAAAAAATAATGAAAAAAATAACGATAGCAGCAAACTGGAAAATGTATTTAGATGAAAGAGGTTCAATAGATTTCATTGATAAGCTTAATGCTGATAAAGATTTATTTTCTAATAAAGATATTATATTATTTCCATCACATACTTGCATACGATCAGTAAAAGATCATTTAGATGTAAATGTAAAAATTGGTATGCAAGATTGTGATATACACAATAAAGGAGCTTATACTGGATCTACATCAATAAGCTCGACTGACATAGACTCATGTATTGTTGGTCATTCGGAAAGAAGGATTGTGTATAAAGAAAGTAATGACGTTATTTCAGAAAAATTAAGGGCAGTCCTATCTAGCGATGTTGATCCTATTTTATGTATAGGTGAGACATTAGAAGAAAAAAATGAAAATTTAACAGAGAGTGTTATTGATAGTCAGTTATCTATATTAACTAATGACTTAAAAGTTAGAAATCTAACTATTGCATATGAGCCAGTATGGGCAATTGGATCGGGAAATGTCCCTTCAAATGAATATATCAATGAAATGCTTTCTTATATAAAAAATAGATTAAAAAGTTTATATTCAGGTACAGATTTAGATAATATTAAATTGTTTTATGGTGGATCTGTAGATGTAAGTAACGTTGATAAACTCCTTAATGTGGAGTTAATTGATGGTTTTCTCATTGGGAGTGCTAGCGCTAACTTTGAAAAGTTTAAAGATATTGTTAAACAACTAAAATTATAAGAGGTATTATGGTTGAATTTTTAATAGTAGTACATACATTAGTAAGTTTATTGCTTATCGGGGTAATATTAATGCAATCAGGTCAAGGAGGTTTAAATTCTATGATGGGTGGTGTTGCTAATTCCATGTTAGGATCTTCTGGCGCAAATGATTTCATTACCAGGCTAACTACAGGGCTTGGAATAACATTTATTGGTCTAGCGTTAGCGATTGGTTTTCTTAGCGGAGAATCTACATCCTCTACAGAGTCTATTATTCAAAAAGATGCTGAATCTAGAGAAGTAGAATTAGCTGTTCCAAATGAATACTCCTTACCCTCTGAAGATCTTCTGCCAGAAGAAGCTACAAATTAAGATAGCCGAAGTGGTGGAATTGGTAGACACGCTAGCTTGAGGGGTTAGTGGAGGAAACTCTGTGTGGGTTCAAGTCCCGCCTTCGGCACAAAAATAACATTTAGTATTTTTTTAAAAGATTTATAGATTACGTGATAATTAAAAAATGAATACTTTAAAGGCGGTATAATGAAAAATATTATTTTTATCTTATTATTATCAACAACTATCTTTGCTCAAACATCAGCTCTTTCTCTTTATGAAGAATCTCAAAAAGCTTTATCTGAAGGTAACTTAGAGCTTGCTGGAGAAAAAGTTAAAGCAGCTATTGATTTAGACAAAACAAACGATACTTTTAGAAAAGAATTTGATCGTTTAAATGGACTAAGAAATAAAATGATTAATGCTAATAGGTCAGTTCAAGATGGACGATTTGATGATGCTATCACAGGATTTTCTGATGTGATAGCTAGCGTGCCGAATGCTGTTGAGGCATACTATGGAACAGCAAAAGCTTATGAAGGAAAAAAAGATTTTACCTCAGCTGTAAAATATTATAAGCAATCGCTGTCTATTGATTCTAATTATAAAAAATCTAAGATATCTATATCCAATGTTGCTAAGAAATTATATAATAGCGCAAACAAGGATTATAAAAATGGAAATCTTGAGTCTGCTTTATCGAAATATGAGCAAGTATTAGGTATTAATAGCAGACTATATCAAGCATATTTCCAAATGGGAGTCTTACAAAAGAAAATGGGTAATTTATCTCTAGCAATTCAAAATTATCAAAGCGCTTTAAGTATTAAAAAAACATTTGATAAAGGTTGGTATAATTTAGGATTAGCATATAAAGAAAATGGCGATATAAATAATGCTAAAGAGTCTTTTGAAGAAACAGTGAGGCTTAATAAAAAATATTATAAGGCTCATAAAAGCTTAGGTGAAATTTTTATTGATTTAGAAAAGTATGAAAATGCAATTCTAAGTTTTAAAACAGCAATTAATATTAAACCTAACTATGGGGCAGCATACCATGCCATGGGAATTACGTATGCTAAATTAGAGGATTATAATAGATCAGCAGAGTCTTTGACTAAAGCTGTAGATCTGCAACCTAAAGAATTCTTATCTTGGTTTCACTTAGCTGAGGCTCACAATAAATTGAATGACTGTGAAGCTGCTAAGGAAGCTGCATTAGAAGCTATAGATTTAAAAAAGAATTTTGGTGGTGGTTGGTTTGAATTAGGTATTGCTGAGTATTGTGGCGGCAAAGGAAGTAAAAATACATCTATTAATCATTTTGAAAAAGCAAGAAATGATAGAGCTTGGAGAAAAATGGCAGAATATGAAATTGACCGCGTTAGAAATCCTGAGAAGTATGAGGGATGATTAAGGCAGTTATTTTTGATTTAGACAACACTCTTCTTGATTTTGTAAAAATGAAGAAGGAAGCAGTGATGAGCGCTATTTCCTCTATGAAAGAAGCTGGCTTAGATTTGGATGTAGACGTATCATATCAAGAGATAATGGATATATACGAAGCGGACGGATGGGAAAATCAGGTAGTTTTCGATAAATTCTTAAAAAATAAAATTGGGTATGTAGATAATAAATATTTAGCTGCTGGAATTGTTGCTTACAGAAGGGCAAAAGAAGCTAATTTAAAAGCCTATCCAAATGTTCAGAAAACATTAAATCATTTACTAAAAAATGGTATCAAACTAGCTATTGTTTCAGATGCTCCTAGCAGGGAAGCTTGGATGAGAATTTACTATCTAAATCTCCATCATTCTTTTGATACTGTAGTTACATTCGATGATTCAGGAGAAAGAAAACCTTCTCCAGCTCCATTTAAGCTGGCGCTTGAGAAATTAGATTTATCTAAAGATGAAGTGTTAATGGTAGGAGATTGGCCTGAAAGAGATATGGTGGGAGCAAATAGTATGGGTATAAAAACTATTTTTGCAAAATATGGAGATTCTTTTGGCGTAAAAAATTCTGGTGCTAACTGGGATATTGAAGATATATCTGAAGTTGTCAATATTATAGATGAGATTAACAATGCTTAAACTTGGTGTTGATATTGTTGCAATTAATCGTATTGAATCCATCTTAAGTTCTGATAAGGGGATAAGATTTCTAAATAAAATATTTTCTCAAAAAGAAATAGCTGAATCAAAAGAAAAAGGAGACAAGTCACAATATTTCTCTGGAAGATTTGCAGCTAAAGAGGCAATTAAGAAAGCTTTATCTTCTTATGATGAGTCAGCTAATCAATCTTTTAAGTCTATAGAGATTTTAAATAGTAAAAGCGGGAAGCCTTATGTCCTAACTGAATCTGATCAAGATATTAATATTTCTATATCTCATGACGGGAACTATGCAGTGGCTTTTTGTGTAATAGATAAGTAATTATGGATTATTTTGAAATAGAAGGAAAAAATCAGCTCTTTGGAGATATCACTGTTAGCGGAGCAAAAAATGCAGTATTGCCTTTAATGGCAGCATCAATTCTCAATGACCGAGCTTTAACGATTAATAATGTACCAAAACTATCTGATTCAATCACGATGGGCAATTTAATAAAAAAAATGGGTGGAGAAGTTAGTTTTGACGCCTCTAGTATTACTATTAATCCACAAAATTTAAGTATTCCTTATGCTCCATATAAACTTGTAAAAACAATGAGAGCATCTTTTTATATGCTTGGACCATTAATTGCTAAGTTTGGAGAAGCAAAAGTGTCATTACCCGGAGGGTGTGCTTGGGGTCCCAGACCTGTTGATTTTCATATTGAAGGTATGAAAAAATTAGGCATAGATATAAACTTAGAAGCAGGATATGTTATTGCAAAATCAAAAAAAATGATTGGTAATAAAATTGTATTTCCAAAGATTTCTGTTGGAGCGACTGGGAATATATTGATGGTGGCCGTTTTGGCCGAAGGCGATACAGAAATTCATAATGCAGCAGCAGAGCCTGAGATTCAACAATTATGTTTGTTTTTAAATGAAATGGGAGCAAAGATATCAGGAATTGGAACTAACGTATTAAGCATTCAAGGCGTAGAAAAATTAGGTGGAGTAGATAGTATTGATGTGATTCCAGATAGAATTGAAGCAGGTACTTTTTTAATAGCTGTTGCCGCAACAGGCGGAAAAGTGACATTGAAAAATGTAGAACCAAAACATATGGAAAGCGTAATCGGTTTATTGCGAAAATCTAATATTGATATCGTAGAAGGTAAAGATTCTATAGTTGTAATTTCAGACGGACTAGATATTAAAGCTTGTAATATGGAAACTCATGAATATCCAGGTTTTCCAACCGATCTGCAAGCACAGTGGATGCTTTTGATGAGTTTAGCTTCAGAAAATTCAACAATAAAAGAAAACATTTATTTTGATCGTTTTACTCATATCTTAGAGCTAAATAGACTAGGATGCGATGTTCATCTAGAAGAAGGTTGTGCAGCTATTAAGGGCAATAGAAGCTTAATTGGCGCAGATGTTATGTCTACAGATATCAGGGCTTCTGCAGCATTAATTATTGCTGCTTTATGCGCAGAAGGTTCTACTAGTATTAGTCGAGTGTATCATATTGATAGAGGATACGATAGAATTGAAGAGAAATTAGCAAAAATTGGAGCAAAAATAATACGTAAGAAATAACCGAATTTGGGTTGTTTTTCTGCGAATTCTTTATAGATTGTAAATCAAGTAATGAGAATTGTAATTATTGGTGCGGGCGAAGTTGGTTTTCACGTTGCTAAGTCTCTTAGTGAACTTGATTATGATATTGCTGTAGTAGATATAAATCATAAGAAATGTCAACGAGCAAATGAACATTTAGATGTTATCGTTATAAAAGGTAACGGTTCCGATGAAAAAATATTGGAACGAGCCAATGTTGCTGATGCGGATTATGTTTTTACTCTTACTGATTCAGACGAAACCAACCTTATTGCTTCTATGCAAGCACATAATTTAGGTGCTAAGAAGATTATAGCACGCCTTCGAGATTTTGATTATAGTCAGAATGGGCATACTGTCATTCCTGAAAAATTTGGAATTGATATGGTTATTCATCCAGAAGCTGCTGTAGCTCAAGAAATTATTCGATTAGTTAAGCATCCCTATGCAGATAAATTCTATGAACTTGAAAACGGAAAAGCAGTATTATTTTCAAAAAAGATCAATCATCGCTCTCATATTGTTGGTAAAACAGTAGAAGATTTTCATAAAGAAAATACAGATTTTAAATGTTTAATTGTTGCTGTAGTTAGAGATGAAAAAATGACCATTCCTACATCATCATTTAAGTTTTATCCAGATGATTATGTATTCTTTTTTACAAAATCAAAAAATTTAGATATGCTTTTAAGTTCTTTGGGAATTTCTTCTTCTAGAACTAAACGAGTGATGATAGCAGGCGCAAGTAAAATTGGACGTATAGTTGCGAAAGAATTAGAAGGCGATATGTCTGTTAGATTGATTGATAACTCCAAAGATAAAGCAATTGCTGTAGCTAATGAATTAAATAATTCTATTGTGATTCATTCTGATGCAACAGATGTTGAATTCTTAAAAGGTGAAAATATAAATGAAGTAGATTCATTTATTGCAGTAACAGAAGACCAACAACTTAATTTATTAGCAGGTATTCTTGCAAAACAATTAAAAGTGAAACAATCTATTATACATGTTACCAATCCAGATTACGTAAAGAATATGTCAGATCTTGGAATGGGTTCAATCGTAAGTAAGAACACGGTGAGTGTTAATTCGATTGTTAAAGCAATTAGAATTGATCATAAAGATAATGTAATTCAATTGTTTAGTACTTTACAGATGGAAGCAATAGAAATTGAAGCAGAAAAAAATTCGAAAGCGGTACGTCTTCCAATATCTAATTTAAATTTACCTCATGGCAGTATTGTAGCTCTTATCAATCATAATGGACATCTAACAATACCGGCTGGAGATTATCAGGTATTACCAAATGACATGGTATTAATTTTTTGTATTCACTCAAAAGTCAACGAAGTGAATAAGATATTTCAGTCAGAATAATGAGCTTCAGACCTACATTTAGATTCTTAGCAATGCTGACAATGTTCTTGTCAATATTTTTGCTTGTTCCTGCGCTAATTGATTATGTAGACGTTGGAAGAGTATATCTATTAAAAATAGCAGGGGTTGCTTTTGCTCTTTCTTTGCCTACATGGTATATCTGTAGAAAGGCAACATCATTCTCTAATAAAAATGTATTCTTAGTGATTGTATTGAGTTGGGTTATGACATCAGTTTTTGGTTCACTTCCTTTCTATTATTCCGGATTCTTTGATAGCTATACGAATGCATTATTTGAAGCGGTATCTGGAGTAACAACCACAGGAGCTACTATCCTTAGTGACGTTGAAAGTTTACCAAAAAGTATTTTATTTTGGAGAGCATTCCTTCAGTGGATTGGAGGATTAGGTATTGTTGTATTCACTATCGCCTTGTTGCCTTTATTGGGTGTATCTGGCGAAAAACTCTTTAATGTAGAATATCCAGGTCCATCGTCAGAAAAGATCACACCTAGAATCAAAGACACAGCACGATTGTTGCTTACATTTTATGTAGGATTTACATTTCTAGAATTTACACTACTATCTTATTCAATGCCTTTCTTTGATGCTATTTGTCATGCATTAACTACAATGCCAACCGGCGGATTTTCTACATTTAACGATAGCATTAATAGTCAGGGTGCTTATATAAAGTCAATTATCTTATTGTTTATGATTATCGGTGGAACAAACTTTGCTTTACATTTCAGAGTGCTTAAAGCTGGACCAAGAGGGTATATAAGAGATAGAGAATTTCTATATTATATAGGACTGATTACGCTAGTATCAATAGCTATTTTATTGACTGGTAATTGGTATAATGAAGAATCAAATACCTTAGATACTACTTTCCAGGTAGTTGCTATACTAACTTCAACTGGATATACCGCTACAGATTATAGCGCCTGGCAACCTTTTATTAAGCAATTCTTATTATTTGGATTGATGTTTGTTGGTGCAATGGGAGGATCTACTAGCGGAGGTATAAAGCTAATTAGGATTGTTGCTATTGTAAAATATGCTAGAACAGAATTAAAGCGATCACTGCATTCAAAAGCTATTATACCTATTCGCATAGGTCAAAAGTTAATCCCAGACGAAGTAATACGAAAAACCTTAGCATTCTTTTTATTCTATGTAGCATTCTTTTTCATTGCTTCTTTTTGCTTTATTTTGCTTGGCGATGATCTTCAGTCTGCATTAGGTGCAGCTGCATCCGGAATGGGTAATATTGGTCCATCTTGGGGAGCTTATGGAGCTATGGACAATTATCTATTGATGCCAATGCTAAGTAAGTATATCATGATGTTTTGTATGTTATTGGGTAGATTAGAAATCTTTGCTGTTTTGGTATTATTTACAAAGACATTCTGGAGATCTTAACATAGACTTACAGTCTAAAATTGCTGGTTTGCCTGCATTGCCTGGTATTTATCAATTCAAAGATAAGGCAGACAAGATTATCTATATTGGTAAAGCAAAAGACCTTAAAAAAAGGGTCAAGTCATATTTTCAAAAAAAGTCCTATCGTTCACCTAAAGACCAATCTTTAATTACTAGAATCATTGATCTCGAATGGATTATTTGTGAGGATGAGGCAGATGCATTTATTACTGAAGCCACACTGATTAAGAAGTTTAAACCGAAGTATAATGTTCGCTTAAAAGACGATAAGTCTTTTCCTTATCTCAAAATTACAAACGAGCAATTTCCTCAGATTGATGTTACACGAAAAATTAAGAATGATAAATCGCGTTATTTTGGGCCATACACCGATGTAAAATCAATGCGAAGATTGTTGGATGTGTTATATCGAGCATTTCCAATACGTAATTGCTATATCAAACTAGATAATGACACAACGATCATTAAGAAAGGATTAGGAATTCAAACTATTTCAGAATCAGACTACCACAATATGATTGATGATATGATTTTATTTTTAAAGGGCGAAACTAAAACATTGGAAGCAAAATTGGCAAAACAGATGGAATATTTTTCATCAAAGCTTATGTATGAAGATTCTGCGAGGGTAAGAGATCAAATTAAAGCAATTACATCATTCAAAAGAGGGCAGAGAAAATTAGAAGCTGATTTTACTAACAGAGATGTCATTGGCGTTCAAAGTAAAGATAATCATCATGTAGTAGTTATCTTACGTATTAGAGAAGGAAGAATATTGAGTAGAGAGAAGATTTCTGTGGACACGAATGATTCTATTGCTGAGATATTTCGTTCTATTATTATCAATTTCTATATGAATGCAGCATATATCCCCAATAATATTTATTTATCAGAATTCCCTACAGAACTAGATGAATTAAAAGAATGGTTGTCGACAAAAAATAATCGCAAAGTAACGTTTAAAGTTCCGAAGAGAGGGGTCAAGCTTAGAGAGTTAAAATTAGCTAATAGAAATGCAAAACTTCTGTTGAATGAATGGATGTTAAACTTAGAGAAACGAAAAGATTATATTCCAAAACTACTGAATGAACTTCAAGATATTTTAACCTTATCAAAACCACCTCGCTTGATTGAAGCGTTTGATATCTCTCATTTGGGCGGAACAGATACTGTGGCATCTATGGTTGTTTTTAAGGATGGTAAGCCTTACAAGAGTGGATACAGAAAGTATAATATTAATGTCGATAAAATCGATGATTTTGAATCGATGAGAGAAGTCGTATTTCGTAGATATAGAAGACAGCTTGATGAAGGGAATCCATTGCCCGATTTAATTCTTATTGATGGAGGAAAAGGGCAACTGTCATCCGCAAAACTATCTTTAGATAAATTGAAGTTAGATCTTCCAGTTGTAGCCTTAGCAAAAAGACTAGAGGAGTTATTTATTCCTGGAGATACAGAATCGTTGAGAATTGCAAAAAGTTCTCCAGCATTAAATCTTTTAAAACAATTACGAGATGAAGCTCATCGATTTGCTATTACATTTCAGAGAAGTAAAAGAATAAAGAGAATGTTATCTAAATAAGATCGTTTTCTTTCATCCAATCGTCTGAAAGAAACTTTCTCATATAATTTCGAATACTATCAGGTAGTATTATTAAACAATTTTGTCCTTTTTTGAGCGATTTTGCTGCTTTTAAGGCCGCAACTGTAGCAGAGCCACATGAACCCCCAATTAGTAGACCTTCTTCTCTTATAAGCGATTGTGCGGTACTAAATGCTTCTTTATCATTTACTTTGACAAATTGATCAACAACAGTCGGGTCAAACGTCTTTGGGAAAAAATCATAACCAATCCCTTCAACATGATATGGAGATCCTTTGTATTCATCTTCGCCACCTAGAATAGAACCATAAGGATCAGCACCCACAATTTTAATATCTGGAATGGCTTCTTTGAGACGTCTTCCAACACCGGTGATAGTTCCACCAGTTCCTACGCCCATTACCGCCATATGTAAATCAGTTCCAAAGTCATCTAATATTTCTTGGGAAGTATGATTGTAATGTACGTCTGGATTGCAAGGGTTTTCCCATTGATTAAGAATATGGCTATTTGGTATTTCTTTATTCAATTTTTTTGCTACACTAAAATTGCTATCATCATCATCATGACAAGCTTCGGTTCTAGTACGTACGATTTCTGCTCCTAATGCTTTAATCGTTAATTCTTTTTCCATACTCATCTTTTTTGGCATACATATAATAAGTTTATATCCTTTAACTGCAGCAGCTAGTGCAAGTCCAATACCTGTATTACCTGATGTTGGTTCAATTAAGGTATCTCCAGGTTTAACTCTTCCAGATTTTTCAGCACAATCAATCATACAAAAAGCAGTACGATCTTTAACGGAACCTCCCGGATTAAACATCTCAAGCTTTGCATAGAGATTGCATTCTAAATGCGAACCAATAGAATTAAGTTTTACAATAGGGGTAGAACCGACAGTTTCAAGAATATTGTTATAAATCATGGTTTAATATTAAAAAAAAAGGGGCGAAAAGCCCCTTCTTTTTTTTAAAGAAAGTAAATTACTTTACAGTAATTTTTCTTCCAATGGACGATTTGGTCTTTGGAAGAAGAATATTTAAAACTCCATTTTCAATTTTTGCAGAAATTTTATCTGTTTCAATATTGTTTGGAACAGTAAATATTCTTTCCATTTTTCCATATTCATAGGAAGTGTATTTATCAGACTTTCTTTGACCTGAAACTTTTAAGCGATTATTGTCAAAAGCGATATCAATATCACCCTTAGACATTCCAGGGATATCCATTGTAAGGTAGTATTCTTTATCATTCTCATTGTAATGAGAAGTTGTATTAACATTCATTGATGAAAATCGTGGATCAATTGATAAATCATTAAAAAATTGATCAACAATATTATCAAATCCATCTATTTCATTGTTAAATGGGTTCCATTTTATTAAACTCATTTCGTTCTCCTTTGTATTTAATATTTACATTGTTATAGTTGCAAAAAGAGTGCCAAGTTTCTTTGTATGTTATTTTTGCAGATAAATTTGAGAAAGAATGACAAAAATTCCATACTTGAATAAAAAGTATGAAAAAACGACAGAGAGTATATGAATTTTAAAAATATTTTATCAAAAACGAACGTATCTGCTGACTGGATTGGTATTAGGTATGTGGAAGAAATACAAAACATACTCTCAACCAAGAAATTATCTTTGGATAATGTCCAGAGAAATGTAACAAAGGGTGTAATGATTGACGTCCTTGTTGACGGACAGTTTTCATATTATGCAACACCATTTCTTGATGAGTTTCATATACTAGAATGCATAAAAATTGCATATAATAATGCAAAGCTGGCTTCAAAATATTCCGTATTTAAATTTGATCAATCTACAGTACGACAAGGTTTTACTGGGGAGTATAATACCAAGCTAGAAGTTCCTTTAAGCGATTTGTCTGTTACGGATATTAAAGATATAGCATTATTAGGTTCTAAAATTTTAATGAATCATGATAACATTGTTCATGCAGCTACAACGGTTGAGCTTATAGAGAGAACAACAGATATTGTTAGTACATCAGGAGCTGATATCCATCAAAAAATGGATATTGTTTTGGTTGAATTGTCTTCAACTGCACAGAATCAATATGATTCTCAGACTAGAAGCAATCATGGTATGAGAGGGAACTGCTTCCAAGCAGGCGCAGAATTTTTAAAGGATTATAATATAGAAGATGAAGCTAATAAGATTTCATTACAAGCATTAGAGTTATTAAATGCTGAGCAATGTCCTACAGAAATGATGGATTTAGTGCTAGCTCCAGATCAAATGATGTTACAAATTCATGAAAGTGTTGGACATCCACTTGAGCTTGATCGAATCTTAGGGGATGAAAGAAACTTTGCAGGGTCAAGTTTTGTTAATCTTGACGATTTTGGTTCCTTAGAATATGGTTCAGAATTAATGAATATCGTATTTGACCCAACCGTTGATAATCAATTAGCTACTTATAGCTTTGACGACGGAGGAATGCCTGCAGAAAAAGAACATTTAATAAAGGATGGTATCTTGGTCAGAGGACTTGGAGGGATTGAAAGTCAAATTCGATCAGGCGTTAATGGTGTTTCAAATTTAAGAGCATCATCATGGAATAGAATTCCGATAGATCGAATGGCTAATATAAATCTTGAGCCAGGAAACTCAACTAGAGAAGAAATAATTAGTAGTGTCGAGAGAGGTGTATATATGGAAAGTAATCGTTCCTGGTCAATTGATGATTACAGAAACAAATTTCAATTTGGTTGTGAGTATGGACGTCTTATCGAGGATGGTATATTAACTAAAGTGGTTAAAAATCCAAACTATAGAGGTATTACGAATCCTTTCTGGAGAAGCCTATCTATGGTGGGTGATTTAGATACATTTGAAGTTTTTGGTACGCCTAATTGCGGTAAAGGAGAGCCAAATCAAGTCGAAAGAGTTGGACATGCTTCTCCTTTGTGTAAGTTTGATAGAACTCAAGTTTTTGGAGGAGTATAAATGAAAAAAGAGATATACAATGAAATATGTTCTCAGGTTTATGCTACCTTAAAAGAAGGTGAAAGTTTGACAATCTATATGGAGGGTGAAAATTCTCAATACTTTAGATTTAATGACTCAAAAATTCGTCAAACTGGGATTATTGAAGACTATAAAGTGACATTATCGTTATACCATGGAAAAAAATCACTTCAAGCAACAACAACAATTTCTTCTGATATAGATTACTCTGTTAAAAATCTTATATCAGAAATTGATTCATTACGAGAGCCATTATCATTGATACCTAATAATGATTTTACAGCATTTCCTACAAAATTTGATTCTCTAGAAATGTACCGAAAAGGAGAGCTACCTAATAGAGAAGAAATATTGGATAGCTTAATGGATATTATTCATAGCGACAATTTAACTGGAGTATGGGCTTCGGGTAAAATTTTTAGAGCTTCATCCACTTCTTCTGGCACAAGCCATTGGTTTGAAAAAGATTCATTTATTTTTGATTTCTCTCTCATTGATGCAAAAGAGAACATGGTAAAAATCTTATATCCCGGTTCAGATTGGAATAAAGATGACTTTATTACAGCATTTGATGACGCATCTGATCAACTTAAGTTAATGGATAAACCTAAAGTAGAGTTGAAACCTGGGAAATATAGAGTCTGGTTTGAACCTCATGCTGTTGCAGATTTTATTGACATGTTGAATTGGAATGGGGTGAGTGAATCTTCATTAAGAAATGGATCAAGCTCTTTATTGAAAATGAGAAATGATAATGTAAAGTTATCAGACAAATTCTCTCTCGATGAATCATTTGATAGGAAATCTACAGCTCCTTTTAATTCTCGCGCTGAAGTATCAGGTAATGTTAGCATTATTAAGAATGGAGAATTAGAAAGTACTTTAATTAATTCAAAAACTGCACTTGAATATGGATTGAATTCAAATTATGCCGAAGATACAAATTCATGGGGCATGGGCGAGTATTTAAGAGCTCCGTTAATGCATGGAGGCAATATTAAGCTTAACGAAAGACTTGAGAGACTAGGTACTGGTATATTTATTTCCAATATTCATTATCTTAATTGGAGCGATAATCTTGGAGGTCGGATTACTGGTTTAACCAGATATGCATGTTATTGGGTTGAAGATGGAAAGATGATAGCCCCAATCAAAACAATGCGATTTGATGATTCTTTTTATAATTTTTTTGGTAATAATTTAGAAGGTGTTGGCAAAGATGTGTTATCTAGACCTGTAATTGAGACTTATGATGGTAGAAATCCAGGAGAAACTACCTGTCCGGGAATATTAGTTAATGATTTTGAATTAACTCTCTAAATATTTATATTGGCACGTTTAACTTTTTAAAAAAGTTTGGCGTCGTACCCAAGCGGTCTAAGGGATCGGTTTGCAAAACCGCTATTCGTCGGTTCGAATCCGACCGACGCCTCTTAAAACTATTTGTTGCCCGGGTGGTGAAATTGGTAGACACAAGGGACTTAAAATCCCTCGGAGATTAAACTCTGTGCCGGTTCGAGTCCGGCCCCGGGCACCACTACTTTATGAAAGATTCTATATGACTCATTTTATTTTTTTTCACGGGATTGGTATCAGATCTCCATTTTGGAACAGTATTGTTCCAAAACTAGAAGAGAAATCTCTTAATTATTCCTTGGTTGATTTAGACTTTTCTTCTCTTGACAATGCATTTCAATCATCTAAAGATTCTGTTAAAGATATTATTAAAAAATATCCTGATAGAAATATTGTTATGGTTGGGCATAGTTTGGGTGGTTTATTTGCAACTTATGTAGCTCAATCTCTGGGCGATGATATACATAAATTAATCATTATTGCCTCTGGGGTAGCTCCAAAACAAGTTTCTATAAAAGCTATTCAACAAAAACAAATTAATGTTCTATATAAGACGATTAAGAAGTTTGGAATGCAAATGATGTTTAAAGGTTATTTACCTTCTTGGTTAACTCAATCAATGTTTTTTACAAAGAATACTCCAAAAGAGGTTCAAAGGAAGGTCTGGAAAGATGCCGTAAGAGAAAAACAAAGTTTTTTGATGGAATATTTTAAATCAAAGAAAGTATGGAACAATCACTTTAAAAGAGTGCATTTTAGCGGACCAGATAATGTTTTAATTATCATTTGCGATAAAGATAAATTGGTTCCAAAACATGCATCTATGTATTTAAAAGATCATTTAAATGGATCGTATAAAGTGTATAAAGATTGCGGTCATAATGATATAATAACATCAGAAAAATTTAATAAAAAATTTATAGATGATATTGTTCTATTTTCTTCTATATGATAAGATACAACTATATATTAAACCATTACTTTAACATTAATTAACTCTTGAATTGGGATATTATAATTGGTAATATTAATTAAATGAGACCATTTCACTTAGCTTTTCCAGTTACTGATTTAGATATCACGAGATCTTTCTATGTAGATGTTTTGCAATGCAACGTTGGAAGATCTTCTGATAAATGGATTGACTTTGATATGTTTGGCCATCAAGTAGTCGCTCACCTAGTTGACAGCAATGATCATCCATCAACAAATAGTGTAGATGGAGATGATGTACCTGCAAGTCATTTTGGTGTTATTTTGACGATAGATCAATGGAATCAATTGCGTGACCATCTAAGTAATTTTAATATTGAATTTATTATTAAGCCAAAAATTCGTTTCAAAGGCGAGCCAGGGGAGCAAGCCACTATGTTTTTTCTTGATCCTTCGGGGAATGCACTTGAGTTTAAAGCTTTTAATGATGACAAACAGGTTTTTGCGACCTAAATTATGCCACTAATATGCAAATAGAACATTTTACCCCTGAGATTTTTGGAACTTTCTGGTTAAGAGGAGTCCTCTTCGTTATTTTGTTTATCTCATCATTATTTTTTATAGGAAAGAATAGTAGTAAAAAAACACAACTTTACCTTCTTTATGGGATGGGAATATATCAATTAGCATCTTCCATAGGGCTCGACCTGAGTCGTATTGTAAATGGTACTTTTCTTTTATCGTCTCATTTACCTCTTCAAATGTGTGGAATCACAGCCTATCTTTCTGGTATTATAGTATTTTATCGAAAACAATTTATTTTTGAGTTTTTATATTTCTGGGGACTTGCAGGGTTTATACACTCTGTTTTAACTCCAGAGTTTACAACAGAGATAAATACTTTTACTATCATCAATTACTATGTTAGTCACTCGTTAATTTTTGTTGTACCAGTATGGTTAATGTTAATGATGGATATGAGATTAAAAATAGGTTCTTGGTGGACTAACTTTTTATACACCCAACCTTTGCTTATTTTTATAATGATTGTTAATTGGTCAGTAGGGGGAAATTATATGTATTTAGCAGAAGCGCCACTAGCTGAGAATCCATTAATATTTACAAGAGTATGGCCATGGTATATTTTGACATTTGAGTTCTTAGTGATTCTTCATTTCCTTGTATTCTACTATTTTGGAAAAAAAAGCTCTATCGATAAAGCATGACATTATTAGTCACTTATTTCTTTTTGGCATTATTTTTGTCATTTATTTGTTCTTTGCTTGAGGCTATACTCCTTTCAACACCTAATTCATATGCATCTATTCTTATGAAAGAAAATGAGAGGGCTGGATTAAGATTAGAGGAATATAAAGAGAATATTAATCGACCACTTGCAGCTATCCTTACATTAAATACATTTGCAAATACAATGGGCGCTGCTGGTGTTGGTGCACAGACATTAAAAATATTTCCAGGAGAGAGTTCTGTTGCTATTGCATCCGGCTTATTGACATTATTAATCTTAGTATTTTCGGAGATTATTCCAAAAACCATTGGAAGTGTTTATTGGAGAGATTTTATTGGGAAAGCAACGCTAGTTATTCAGTTCCTGATTTTCCTTACATATCCATTCGTTCTATTAGCTGAATTTATATCAGATTTTGGATCAGATGAAAAATCTGTGACAAGAGAAGAGGTTATTGCAATGGCGGAAATGGCAGAAGATGAGGGAGTCTTTGAAGAGCAAGAGACTGACCTGATTGAAAATACTTTACGTTTAAAAGATGTGAAAGTGAATGATGTTATGACTCCTAGAACGGTTATATTCGCTTTAAATAAAGATATGACGGTCGGACAAGTGCTTGATAAGCATACTACTCTAGATTTTACTAGAATTCCTATTTTTGATACCAATTTGGACAATATAGTAGGTACGGTGAATCGATACGATATTGTTAATCGTCAAGCAGATGACCAGTTTAGTACTAGACTGTCTGAAATATCAAAGAAGGTTCCATCGGTAAATGAAAATGATCCAATAGATGAAGTTTTAAGATTATTTATTCAAAATAGGTATCATTTAGCTTTAGTTTTCAGTAATGATAATATTCTTACAGGACTAATTACTCTTGAAGATGCTATTGAAACATTGCTAGGCGAAGAGATTGTTGACGAGCATGATCCAGTGGTAGATATGAGAGATTTAGCTAAATCTCAGAATAATAATTAATTATTTGAGTTTTTGATTTCCTACACTAACTTCTTCACCGAAAGTATCACAAGAAATTATTATGAATAAAAAAGAATTTAACAATAGAGATAAAATGATAGGAATTGGTCTTGCACTTGGTGTTGCATTTGGTGCAGCTATAGATAATGTGGGGCTAGGTATATGTTTAGGTCTCGCAATAGGTGCAGGTTTAGGTTCTACGCAAAACAATAAAACAGAAAAAAATAAAAATTAATTATGGCTAAAAAACAAACATTTACTTCAAAGTTAAGCAAAGACAAAAAAGACTTTAAATTTGTCAAACATATTAAGACAGTTACATCTGAAGACTCTGGGCATATAAAATTTATTGCTAATATGGTTCGTCTTGATGACAACGAAAATATTGATCAAGCTCTGAAGCGTATAGAAGAAGAAGCTTCTGTTACATTAGCATTCGGTGAGAGTGTTGAGGCTGAAGAAGTTGTAACCGAAGAAGCACCAGCTGAAGAAACTCAAGAAGAAGCACCTACTGAAGAAGAAGTTCCAGTAGAAGATGTTCCAACCGAAGAAGCACCAGCTGAAGAAACTCAAGAAGAAGCACCTACTGAAGAAGAAGTTCCAGTAGAAGATGTTCCAACCGAAGAAGCACCTGCTGAAGAAGAAGTTCCAGTAGAAGAATCTTCAGAGTCGGTACCTGAAGAAGATTCAGCTGAACAAGCTGATGAATCCTCCAAAGAATAATTAATTATTGGAGAGGTGGCCGAGTGGTTTAAGGCGCACGCTTGGAAAGTGTGTAAGGTTAATAGCTTTCGCAGGTTCGAATCCTGTTCTCTCCACATCAGTTTTATCGAGAAAGAATCAACACAAAATGGTAAAAGATAGGGCAGTTAATTCTGCCCTTCTTTTTTTCCATTATACAATGAATTATACAAGATTTTGCCTATGGTTGCCTATTAAAGTTGTATAATAGATTGTATAATATTAAATTATTTTAAAGTTTTTTTTAAAAAAAGGAGATTAGATATGGAAACATTTGGAATAGTAGGTATGACTTTTGGGATATTTGGGTTAATTGCATTTGCGAGAGTAGTACGAAAGAAGCAACTCCAGATTGTTGGCATAACTGCTTTCATAATTTGGTTAGCGATGTTTTTTCCACAACTGAACAATCAATTCTATGATTACTATCTAATTGAAAGTAGGTTTGACCTATTAATCAGATTGTCAACTTTTCTTATATGGGTTAGTTCTCTTGCTGCCCTTAACATCTACAAAGATTAATCCTCATCTTATTATTCCAATAGACATCTACTCTGAATAATCATTAGATTTGTTGATTATGAAAAGATTATTAATATTATTGCTATTTTTTGGATTAGTATTTGCTCATTAAACCTCCAAATGTAATTCCTACTGAAGACAGCAGACTTAAGCTTTTTTTGGGTGGTAGCATAGATATGGGGAAATCTGAGAATTGGCAAGCTAGAATAGAGAAACAATTATCAAACTACAATGTAATTGTTTTGAACCCTCGTAGAGATGACTGGAACAAAGAATGGAAACCAGTCAGCACTGATCAGAATTTTAGACAACAAGTAGAATGGGAACTTTCAGCTTTAGAAGCATCTGATATCGTTGTTATGTATTTTGCTCCAGGCTCTAAAAGTCCAATTAGTCTTATGGAATTTGGATTATATGCCAAAACAGGTAAGTTAATTGTATTGTGTCCAGATGGGTTTTGGAGAAAAGGTAATGTTGATATCGTATCAGAAAAATATAATATATCTACAGTAAATACATTTAACGAATTGATAATTGAGTTGAAAAAGCTCTTGTAGTTGTATTTACAATAGACATCTACTCTGAATAATCGTTTAAAATGTAAACCCAGCTTTACATTTTACACTAATTGATATACATTCATACATCATGAAATTCAAAAACATACTATTATACTTACTTCTATCAATTACTTTCCTGCAAGCAGAAAGTAAATCCTACAAAATTCTGAGCACAACTATTGAATCAAATATCCTGAAAGAGGGTATAGTTGAAATCCAAGAAACAAGAGTATTTAGTTTCAAGGGAACTTATTCTTTTGTATACAGAGATATTCGTAAAAAAGGGTATGACCAATTGTATGATATTCAAGTATTTGAAGGAGACAAACCTTATTTAAATACTGAAACAGAAGAAGAAGGAAATTTTAGAATTGAATCAAGAGATAAATATTACCGTATTTATTGGTATCATTCGTCTATAGATGAGGATAAAACATTTACCTTAAAGTATAAACTAAAGAATCCTTTTACAGTTGGAAAAACAGATGCACAATTTCGTTGGGTGTATTTAGATGATAAGTTTGACAAGCGTCCAGGAAAGTTAAATTTGACACAAAAATTTGATGGTGATATAGATACTAATACGCTATACTATTCTGTTGAACAACCAATTAGATCTAAGAAGTATGAATCTTCAATAAAAGAGAATGGTCTTTTTGAACTATATTCTGATACTTTTACTGGTAATACTGTTTTACAATTACGAACAATATTTCCGACGTCATACTTATCAAATTTGTCTATAAATAATGCCGAGTTTTCGCTTGCTGGATTACTATTGCAAGAAAAGAATCAAAGAACAGTCTCTTATGGCGTTATTGCAATGGCATTGCTTTCTTTGTTGTTTGGAATAAGCTTTATTAGAAAATATTTGATTGAACAAAAAATATCAATCGATGATAATCAAAACTTTACAGAATTTCCATCCAACCATCATCCAGTCTTAATAGGATGGCTTATATGGCGATATCCAAGCGTTAGTCCATTTGGCATTCTGGCAACCTTATTTGAATTAGCTAGTAAGAAAAAAGTTCATCTTGAAACGGTTGAATCGGGTAAGTGGATTTTTAAATCAAAGAAATTAAAGGTAGATGTTATCAATCCAGATACATCCGATTTATCTAATAGTTTTTCAAAGTTATTGCTTGATAGAATTTTAACTATTGGAACTAACACCTATTTCTCAAAAATATGGCAAAAATATTCATTTTCAAATTCTAAATGGAATCAAAATCGTGCTAAAGAAATTAAGAAATTAGAATGGATTGATACTTCTAGGGATCAAGAAAGAGGAAATGCGAAATCTCTTCAAATAATTCTTTTTTTCTCAATAATTGGATTGGGTATTTTTTATAAAACATTTTGGGCATTTCTTAGCATTATACCATCTATACTATTTCTTATTATTCTTATGGGATCAAGATTATCTAAAAAGGGCAGAGAATTGCATTTAAGATGGCATGCATTTGGCGATGCTTTACAGGAAAATAAGCTAAATATACAAGATTTTGATCCAGATCTTTTATTACAGTATTGTATTATTATGGGCATGCAGGGCGAAAAACTTAAATATGTTATCGATCAAGTCAATATTGATGGTGGACACGCATATATATGGTATGGAGGAGGCACTCCCTCTGATATATCATCCATCGCTACAGGTATTACTGATATTGCAACTACTGGAACATCTATTTCTGCATCATATGGTGGTGGCGGTGGCGGCGGAGCTGGCGGTGGCGGAGCTGGCGGTGGCGGTGGCGGCGGAGCTGGTTAGATCATAGTAATCATGTCCTAATGACTGTTAAATTTTAACCTAAATCTTATTATTCCAATAGACATCTACTCTGAATAATCGTTAGATTTGTTGATTATTAAAAGGAGATTAGATATGGAAACATTTGGAATAGTAGGTATGACTTTTGGGATATTTGGGTTAATTGCATTTGGGAGATTAGAAAAATTAATCAAAATATTAAAAGAGAAAGAAATACTCGACAAAGATTTTAAATAAGATTTAATATATTATGAGTCAAAAAGAACTTAATCAGTAGCCTCATCTTTCTGTCAATATCCTTGAATCTTAGATAATAAATCAAGAAATTATACCATAAATTAATCCATAAATATGGACTAGTTTTGGTTTCTATGAGTAGATAACATACAATTGGAAAGCGTGTAAGGTTAATAGCTTTCGCAGGTTCGAATCCTGTTCTCTCCGCAATATTTTATGAATTTTGAAAAAATGAAGATTAAA
>LWDU01033356.1_pt1 | contig 130949 bp, 92 predicted proteins | sample 727161 | NCBI WGS metagenome assembly LWDU01 (sample SAMN04566230, study PRJNA314399) | hydrothermal vent metagenome | isolation source: deep sea hydrothermal plume seawater | place: Mexico: Gulf of California, Guaymas Basin | collected 2004-07-11
TGGAAAACGACCTGTAAGAACAGCGGCGCGAGATGGCGAGCAGACGGGGGCTGCTGCATAGAACTGGCTAAATCGCACGCCCTGCGTCGCGAGTTTATCTAATTCCGGGGTAATGAGATCTTTGGCACCATAACAGTTCAGATCGACGGTACCCTGGTCATCGGTGTAGATCAGAATTACGTTAGGCGGTTGTTCGCTAGCGTTGGTGCTGGAAATAAATAGGCTCAGCACTAATATTGTGCAGCCCGTAAATGATGCAGTACGAGGAGATAGTTTATTCATTTTCTTTTACTTGCCATATTTCGTTAGTGGAAACGTCTAAGGCGGTTAGATTACCGCCTCCAAAACAATAGGTATCGATGCAAACTAAATGCCCAAAATCAAGAATGTTGCCATGAGTTTGTGGTGTGTGTCCGACGATGACTCGTTTACCACTTTTGTGAGGTCCCGGTTGGAAATCTAACAAATGCGTCCAATAGCGTATTTGATCTTCTTGATCAACAAGTGGTGAACCTGGCAAGTAATTAGCATGGACGAAAAGATGATCGTCGGTCTCGTAATACGGCAGGCATTGCCGCATGAAATCGAGATGTTCCGTGGGGATGTTAGCCAAGTCATCGCCATAGCTGTCGAGGGTTTGTTGTCCACCGAACTGCAGCAGCCACAAATCACGCATGACCGACTCCTGTACTGCGTCGAGCATCATGATTTCATGATTACCTAATAGCGGTATAACATGAAATTGTTCATTGAGCTCGATTATAATTTCCATGACTCGTTTGGAATTGGGACCGCGATCCACATAGTCGCCAAGAAAAACGATGGTGTCTCGGGAGGTTAATTCAACCGCCGCCAGCAGTCGTTCCAATGCTTGGGCACAACCATGAATATCTCCAACGGCGATCGTTCGCCCAGGAGAGTCAGTTTGTTCGATGTCGTGGTTGGTGTCAGTCATTCGATTTGATTTTAATTCAATTCAGGATCCGCAGTAAGCTTATCAGTCCCGAGGACCTCTTTCAGTACGTGGTCTCCCAACCGTTGGCACATGCTTTTCCAAGGATCCTCGCATGGCGTAAATATATCAGATGCCGAAGCGGGAGTTGTGAGCCAGCCACCAGCTTTGATTTCCGCTTCGAGTTGTCCAGGTTGCCACCCCGCGTAACCGGCAAAGACTCGATACGGTAGAATTTTCTTTGAAATCAATTTCACCAAATTTGATTTTTGCGAAGAAACATAAACTCCGCTGAGAACACGCTGTTCGCTGTATTCAGCCCGAGTATGCAAGACCATGACGGGCCCTTCGACGGGCCCACCTACATGCAATACACCTTCCCCGGGAAAGGGAGATCCCGTCATCGCTTCCCATAATTCATCCAATTCACTATTGGTTGGCCGGTTGGTAATCAAACCAATGGCCCCTTCTTCATCGTGTTGCAAAATGAGAACTAGGCTGCGGTTGAAATTTTCATCTGCCACGACCGGTGGTGCAATTAAAAAGTGGCCTTTTAAAGAAGTCATGGAAATGCACCCAATGATATTGCAAGATTGGTATTAGGCAGGGAAAGTCTCTTGCCACAGGCAACCCGCCCACGAAAGGCCGACGCCAAATCCGATCAGCATGTTTTGCTGCCCAGCCTGCAGTTCACCCGAAGCTCGCATTTGATGGATGAGGATCGGCAACGTAGAAGACACTGTATTACCGACATTTTGTAAGTGAATAGGGACTTTGCTAGGGGGTAATTGTAATCGTTGAGTGAGCTCTTCAAGCATTTTTCTAGTTGCTTGATGCATAAGATAAAAATCGATATCGTCTGCCGATATACTCGAATCTTGCATGACTTGGTCTACTAATTGAGGCACAGCGTCAACGGTAAAGCTGATGAGGCTTGGCCCATCCATATAGAGGTCGCTATTCCAGCGATGGCGATTACGCGGCTTCATGGGTTCTCGCATACCACTCTTGGTAAGTAGCAACATATCAGCTCCGGCACCGTTGGTCCCAAACTTGAAGTGTTGCAGTGTCGGTTCGTCGGCGGCTTCAATAAGCGTTGCCGCGGCTCCGTCACCGAAAATAGTTCGTAAGCTGCGGTCTTCCGGATCGATATATTTTGAATAGGTCTCGGCGGTAATGAACAAGATTCGTTTTGCTGCGCCACTTTTGATGAGTCCATCGACCAATGCGAGTCCGTAAACATATCCAGAGCAACCCAGATTGAAATCCAGCGCGCCACAACTTATGGGCAATCCGAGTCTTTGCTGCATCAGGCAGGCGGTAGTGGGCAGTGGATAGTCGGGAGTTTGAGTGCAAAAGAATAGAAAGTCAATTGAATTGGGGTCGATGTCATGCTCGGCAAACAGCTTCTCAGCCGCTGCGACACCAAGATCTGACGCGAGTTCGTGTTCTTCGGCGATATGACGCTGGAAGATCCCCGTCTTTTCGTAAATCAGATCTAGATTCCACTTTGGATAGAGTTTCTGAAGGTCATCATTTGACTCAATCCTTTGAGGGAAATGGAGTTCAATAGGACCAATGGCTGCGTGTTTCACCGATAATTCCTCAATTATAAGCCGAGCTGACTTGCTGTGTCATGGTTATATACAAAGGTAGTTGTTCCAAGTGCTCGGTCACTCTATTAATGTATGTATGTTTTAGAGTATCATTTGATGACTCGTGTTTGCTACCAGTTATTATCGACAACTACTCGCTTCTGTCGCTACCGATCGCAAAAGAATACCCACCGAATCAATTCAACCACGATACACCTCGAACGCCGATTGGTCAATTAACCGCAGCAGTTTAGATTAGATTCAGCATCGGTAGGTACTTAAATTACCGCGAATAACATGGTTTCCCCTGTAATCACAACTGATAGTAACTTTGATCATTATCGGCATTTTTCGCGGCGGACTGCGGTACTCCGTGTAATTGGAGGGACCGGTAGCCTGCTGTTTGCGGTGGGCGGTAATTGGGTAGGTGCTACTGAATCGCCGATGACAACGGGTAAGCAATGGTTACAGTTTCATTACACCGCAGCGCCCACAGGGTTTGCGCACATATTGTCGGAGTTAAAACAATTGCCCCAGCGGTTATCCGAAATTTACGGGAGTCCCGCGATCGTCCGGGCAGTTAATGTGTTGATCTTTTCTGACCGTCAACAGTATATTGCTCATCTAGAAAAAACGTTACCCCAGGCACCTAAACGTAATTCCTTGTTCATTGTACGCAGTGGGCGGCCAACGATTTTAGCAGTTCAGGGCAAGGCACTGCTGCAAGATTTGATGCATGAAGCAGTTCATTCCTTGAATCACTTGACGTTCCGTAATACATCGATGCCTTTATGGATGGACGAAGGGTTAGCCGAATGGGCAGAGGATTCCGTAGAAAAGCAATCGCGCGTCCATGGAAAAGCGTTGCAGCAATTATTGGGGGGACAACGTATGCTGCTGCCGGAACCGATAAGTCTAGGGGCGTTGGAGAAAATTAAATCGACAACTCGAGCGGATGCGGTTGACTATGCTGCCAGTTGGGCGTGGTGTCGATTTTTGTTGTCGGGAAAATATGGATGCCGTGGCGTTTGGAATCGATATTTGCAGGATATTCGAGGTGGACAGCAGGCGGGGCGTTTAAGCCACCGCTTAGCACTGACCGTACCGGATTATGAGCAAAGGTTTCTTAGGTTTCTGACAAGCATTTGATTTTCGCCCTTATGTAAACGGCGAGTAAAACTATAATCAAGTTTCCGCTGCTAGCGGACAAAAACACGCGTTCACGTCGACGCGTTAATCGGTTACGAATAATCGACGTTTGCCTTATCGTGATGAAAGTGCTTTATGAATCTCACAGAACTAACAGCCGCGATTGACGCTAAAACAGCGAAAATTGGAATTGTGGGTTTGGGATATGTCGGATTACCGCTTGTACGGGCGTTTGTAGAAACCGGCTACACAACGATTGGTTTCGATGTTGATGCCGCAAAAATCGAACAATTACATCAGGGTCAAAGTTATATTCAACACATATCGGGCGATTGGATCTCCCAGCAAATCACGGCGGGTAAGTTTGATGCAACCGATCAACTGGACCGCTTGGCCGAAGCGGATGCCATTTTGATTTGTGTGCCTACACCGCTTAACGAAAGTCGTGACCCAGATTTGACCTATGTTGAACAAACGGTGAAAAGTATTGCCCAAGTACTGCGAAAGGGTCAGTTGATAGTCCTCGAAAGCACCACGTACCCTGGTACAACGCGGGATGTCGTGCTGCCATTGCTAGCCGCATCCGGATTAACACTCGGCGACGACTTCTTCTTGGCTTACAGTCCAGAACGTGAAGACCCAGGCAATAAAGACTTCAACGCTCAACAAATCCCCAAAGTTGTGGGGGCCATGGATGCTGCGAGTTTGGACGTAGCCAACGCATTGTACGGTCACGCCATGTCCGAGACAGTACCCGTATCGAGTTGCGAAGTGGCCGAAGCGTGCAAAATTCTTGAAAACACATACCGCAGTGTGAACATTGCGATGGTCAACGAATTGAAAGTGTTGTTCGATGAGATTGATATCGATATTTGGGAAGTTATCGCTGCGGCAAAAACAAAACCATTTGGGTTCCAGGCGTTTTATCCAGGACCAGGGCTAGGCGGGCATTGCATTCCAATCGACCCGTTTTACTTGAGTTGGATTGCACGCCGTCACGGATTGACAACACGTTTTATTGAATTAGCCGGTGAAGTGAATGCTTCGATGCCCGAATATGTGTTGTCGCGAGTCGTCGATCAATTAAACGAAAAAGGATTGTCAGTCAACGGCGCCAAAATCGGAATCTTGGGTGTCGCCTATAAAAAGGACATTGATGATCCCCGCGAGAGTCCATCATTTCGGTTGATGGAATTGTTGACCGAACGCGGAGCGCAACTGAGTTACAGTGATCCGTGGATTGCTGTGCTGCCAAAAATGCGAAGTTTTACCGTTCCTGATTTGCAGAGTTGCGAGTTGACGCCGGCTTATCTAGAGGAACTGGATTGTGCGGTGATTTGCACAGATCATTCCGCTTTTGATTATCAAATGATTGCGGATCACGCCAGTTGTGTTGTGGACACACGCAACGCCATGGCAGTTGTGGAACATTGCAAGGCCACGATTACCAAGGCGTAGAGCGTTGCGTGCTCGAGTTTTATGCGGTTGGTATCGATTCTGACCGGCGAATGTTCAGCGATGAACCGGGTTGTTGTGGTTCATTAGATTAAATGTTCAGAGTATACTGCTGTTTGAGCGCGGCTCAAAAATAACTTAAGAGAAAGATTGATCGGAAATGAATACGGATCTAAACGGATCGTTAGCGACGAGTACATCGGGTAGTCCTCGAACCATGTTTGAAAAGATATGGGGTAACCATATTGTGCATGCCGAATCGGGGCGACAGACATTGCTATACATTGACTTGCACCTGATTCATGAAGTGACAAGTGCGCAAGCTTTTGAGGGCTTGCGTGTAGCGCAGCGTACAGTGCGACGTCCGGAACTGACGATTGCAACTCCCGACCACAATGTACCCACTACGGATCGCAGTTTACCGATCGCCGATCCGATTGCTCAAATTCAGATTGATACGCTGCGGAAAAACTGTGCCGACAATGACATCACTATTTTCGATATCGATAGCATCAACCAAGGGATCGTACATATCATCGGACCGGAAATGGGATACACGCAGCCTGGCATGACGATTGTCTGTGGGGATAGTCATACCGCTACTCACGGCGCCTTCGGTGCGTTGGCGTTCGGTATCGGTACTAGCGAAGTTGAGCACGTACTTGTCACGCAGACCTTGCCGCAGGACAAACCGAAAACGATGGAATTGCGAGTCGACGGCAAACTTGGTCCAGGTGTGACTGCAAAGGACTTAGTGCTTTATCTCATAGGTGACTTAACGACATCTGGTGGAACGGGCTATGTGTTGGAGTACACCGGTGATGCCATTCGTCAGCTTTCTATGGAAGAACGCATGACCGTCTGCAATATGTCGATCGAAGCAGGAGCGCGGGCAGGAATGATTGCGCCGGACGAGACGACTTTTGAATATGTTCGAGGCAAGCAACAAGCACCCGCTGATATGGAAGCAGCTATCGCTCGTTGGAGTCAACTTCCTTCGGATGCGGGTGCCGTGTACGATGCGACACGCGTTTATGCTGCTAGCGATATTCAACCCCAAGTAACGTGGGGCACCAATCCCGGTCAAGTGATCGCCATCAACGCACCGATCCCCTCCCCTGCCGATTTTACCGATGAAGTTGAGCAGAAGAGTACTCAAAGTGCATTGGACTATATGGGGCTTGTCGCCGGAAGCAAACTGCTGGACGTGGAGGTAAATCGAGTATTTATCGGTTCGTGTACCAATGCCAGAATTGAAGATTTAAGAGCTGCTGCTGCGGTTGCCAAAGGTCGAAAAGTTGCGGATCGCGTGAGTGCAATGGTTGTACCCGGTAGTGGTGTTATTAAGCGGCAAGCCGAAGTTGAAGGGCTGGACCAAATTTTCACGGAAGCTGGTTTTCAGTGGCGGGAAGCGGGATGTAGTATGTGCTTGGCAATGAACCCCGATAAACTAGAACCTGGTGAGAGATGCGCCTCCACGAGTAATCGAAATTTTGAAGGTCGGCAGGGAAAAGGGGGACGCACGCATCTGGTCTCCCCCGCGATGGCAGCTGCGGCAGCGGTAGCTGGAGCGTTTGTTGACGTGCGTGATTTTTAGAGAGTTACTGCTCGGTAAATTGAAGAGTACAAGAGTATTGAAAGTCTGAGAAATACAAAGGGAACTTAGAGATGGAAGCTTTTATCAAGCATTGTGGGATTACTGTTGCACTGGATCGTGCCAATGTGGATACGGATCAGATTATCCCTAAACAATTCCTGAAACGCATCGAACGAAGTGGGTTTGGGGATTTCCTATTCTTTGACTGGCGATTTAATGATGACTCCACGGACAATGCCGATTTTGAATTGAATCAACCCGCAGTTCAAGGAGCGACCGTACTGCTAACAAAACGCAATTTTGGCAGTGGTTCGAGTCGTGAACATGCCGTTTGGGCGTTGGCGGATTATGGTTTTCGTTGTGTAATTGCTCCGAGCTACGCGGACATATTCTTTAACAACTGTTTTAAAAATGGCGTGCTACCGATTGTCTTACCTGAAAATCAAATTGATCAACTTTTTGCGAATGTCGCCACACATGGTCAATATGAGCTGACGATTGATCTGGAGTCGCAGACAGTCCAAGACGGTCATGGGTTGGAGTTTTCGTTTGACGTCAACGAGTTTCGCCGCCATTGCTTACTCAACGGGCTCGATGACATTGCTTTGACGCTTGAGCATGAAGCAAAGATTACGGCCTTTGAACAACGGGTGTCGTAAATCGTGTTGCGACGTAAACGAGGGAAAGACAATTTTATCGTTTCTCCTTAACGTGCGGCTCACACCGTTGTGTTAAATCTCACTAGCCAATTCGAAATAGGTCGTCTGCTTGACCCTGTCGATGTGATTAGTGCAGATGAACCTGCACCTCAGTTGCCATAGTACGTGCTCGAAGTTAAATTGGTTGTTAAGCAAATGTGGTAATATGATTGGTGTGATTTTAAAATTAACCCCATAGGGATTTTGGATATGAACAAGTGCAAAATGACGATGATAGTGGCAATTACTCTGTTTGGGTGTTTGTTCACTAGTGACCGCGATGCCTATGGTGTTGAGGTGACAACGATTGTGGATGGATTAAACGTACCTTGTGGCGTGGCGATTCAGCCTGAGACAGGACATGTGTTCGTTGCGGATAGTGGAGCTGGACGAGTGATCCGTATCGTAGATGGAAAAATTGAAGCCGTGATCACCGATTTTCCAGTCGAAACATACGGTAAAGGTCCAATTTATCCAATTGGCCCGTTGGGCATAGCATTTATTGATCGTGATGTTCTCGCGGTCGGCGGCGGCGGATTCCCAGATGCTAAGGATCTGTTGCGGATTTACAATTTGCCGAAAGCTGGAGCAGCAGCTTTAAAGGCAGATGCGATGGCAGCGGCCTTTTCAATTGATGCAACCGACAAGCTTGCTGGCGAAGGTAATTTTTACGGGCTCGCATTTAATGGCGACGCAATTTTTGCTACCTGTAACGGCGATGACACCAAAGGTTGGATTGCCAGAGCGGGTGTTAAGGGCGCCAAAGTCGGCTCGTTTAGTCGAGCAATTGCCACCAAGGAACTGACAGACGTTGATGCACCAGTCGCCATAACGGTCGCACCTGATGGCAGTCTAGCCGTCGGGCAAATGGGTGAGATTTCAGTACCAGGTGATAGCCTGCTGACCTTTTATGATGCAGCGACCGGCGATAAACTTGCGAACTTTAAAACGGGGCTTAGCGATATTACTGGCTTGGCATATGGACCACGGGGGAAATTGTTAGCAACAGATTTTGCTTGGTCTAGTACAAAAGACGGAGGCCTTTTTCGCATTGTTGCAAAATACAACAAAAAGAAACAAGGCATCGAAGTTGAAAAGATCGTTTCACTGGATAAGCCGACCGCAATTTGCATCGACAGCAGCGGCGATATCTATGTGACAATTATTGGTTCTGGCGAGGGAGCCAGTGGCAAGTTGTTGAAGATCACCAAATAACAGCATTGCTCATATTCGCTAACGGTTATTCAATATTGCGAGTGACTTCGAATCCAAGGTCTTTGATCATCTGGTAATCAGCATCAGGTGCTTGGCCTTCGGTCGTGAGATAATCTCCAACGAAAATTGAATTAGCGGCATAAAGTCCGAGCGGTTGTAGGCTACCCAGATGTAGTTCACGACCGCCGGCAATCCGCAGTTCCGTTGTGGGGTTTGCGAATCGATACATCGCTAACGCCTTCAGACAGTACTGGGGCGTGAGTGTGTTAATGTTTTCCAGTCGGGTGCCTTCGATGGAATTCAGGAAATTCAAAGGAATGGAGTCCGCTTGCAGGTCACGTAGTGCAAAGGCCATGTCGATGACATCTTGATTTTGCTCACCCATGCCAATGATGCCGCCACTGCAAATTTCCATTCCTGCGCGGCGCACGGCGTGCAAAGTGTCCAGTCGATCTTGGTAGCTATGTGTCGTGCAGATATTTTCGTAGTTGGATTCACTGGTGTTCAAGTTGTGATTCACTCGATCGACTCCCGCATCACATAGGCGTTGAGCTTGGTCATCGCTGAGTAAGCCCAGACAGGCACAGATTTTCAGGTCGTACTGTTCCTTGATAAGCGGCACGATGGTTTCAACAGCGGTCAGTTCTCGCTCGCTGGGTGCTCGAGCAGAAATAACGATGCAGTATGTTTTCGCATTTCGTTCCGCAGCAATTCTAGCTCCGTCAAGCAATTTATCTCGACTAAGGATGTTGTATTTAGGGATTTCCGCGGTGGAATCTTTGGATTGAGAACAGTACGAACAATCTTCAGGGCAGAGACCGCTTTTGGCATTCATCAAGAAGTAGAGTTGAACGGTTTTACCAAAATGTTGTCTGCGAATACGAAACGCAGCGGACATTAAATCGAGTAGTTCATCGTCAGGGCATGTCAATATCTGCATGGCTTGCTGTTGGTCGAGCGGAGTGCCCGTTAGAACTTGTTGGGCCAATGCATGCCAGTCCGCAGTGGTAGTCGTGGGCGGGTGCGTTTCGTGTGTTGTGGAAGCCATAGTGTTGTGTAGGTGTTGAGTCAGAGTTTGCGTGTTGAAATTGTTTTACAAATGATGACGGTTTAAGGCAGCATTCGCAAGCCCTGAGCGGCTTACTGTTCTCATGGCTTAGGGTAGATTCAAGTACGAATGTGAAAAATGGCGCAGACCTATCGTAAGAATCCGCGTGGTAGCAAATCCCCTTTTGTGATTATCAAATTACGTTGATGTAGTGCCGGATCCCTGACGACGACATCATACTGCGAAAATGAAAAAATGGAATTAGATTAAAGCTTCATGTTGTAACTGTCGATTTGGACTCCGATTCTCAGCGGAATATATTTCCGCACTCGAGAGCCGAACAACCCCACAATCGAAATGCAGGTTTCTAATTATGAGACGTAATCTAACAATTTTTGGCGTGATGACATTCGTTGCTTGCCTGTTTGTAGCATTGAGCAATGCACAAGATACTAGCAACAATCCTGCGGAGGGAGATGCGGTGCAGACTGTTGATCCGTTAGATATTTTCCCACCAGACGATTTTGTTCTATCTGTACCGGTCGGTAGTGGTGCGTTAGAATCGGCGACCGCTGAGGTCGCGGCACCCACAGATACAACATCAGTTTTAGTTGTACCCGCGACCGAGCAAACAGTTGCCGTACCAGTCGTTATTGCTCAAGATGAGTTCCCTCTGGTAGTTGACTCCGCACCCCCAGAGTTTGATGCCTCAGCTCATTCCGCGACTGCAGCGCCAATTGTACCTCCTGTGCAAAATATTGAATTTGAAGTATATGCCGAACAAGAGACTCAACCAACTTCAGTGGCAGCAACGGTTGCGAGCGGTACAGATATTGCACATACAGCGGTATCCGCGGGCGTAACGCAATTGGGCTACATTCCTAAAATTCAGATCATGACTCGTGTCCCACCAACAATTCGTGTTGGGATGCCTAGTATGTTCGAAATTGTCGCCATCAATCAAGGCGATCAAGTGGTCGAGGATGTATTCGTAGTGACCGCTTTACCAGACTGGGTAAAATTGGTTGCGAATGAAACAACCGATGGAAGTGCGTCAACCGTCGATGGTGAATTACAGTGGCAGGTTGGTCGACTTGCCGCGGGAGCACGCGCAATTTGGAAGATGCAGATTGTGCCTCAGGAAAACCGCGCTTTCCAACTTTCTACGCGATGGACAGTGCAACCGTTGGGTCTAGCAACACAAGTCCAAGTTATTCAACCGGAATTGCAATTGTCGCTGACCGGTCCACAAGAAATGACATATGGTGAAACTAAGATATATACAGTACGCGTAACTAACATTGGCAATGGTGAAGCAAGCGATGTTGATTTACGTATTTCCCCCGGAGTTGAAGATGGCCAGTCCATTGGTGCGATTGCCGCTGGCGGAAGTAAGTTAATCGAATTGGAGTTAACGGCTGAACAGGCCGGTGAGATGAAGATCCAAGCTGCTGTTTCGACGGCAGGTAATGACGCGGTACAAAAGGAATTGTCGATTGTCATTCTTCGTCCGGAATTAGTCCTTGAAGTTGAGGGACCTGAAGAAAACTTTGCCGGCGCACCGGTTAAATATCAAATTCAAGTTAGCAATAAAGGGGACACAGTCGCTCGCGATGTGACAGTGAACGCAGTGTTGCCAATCGGCGCTAGGTATATGCAAAATGGAAGCCCAGCGGAATCCGTTAAGCGTAACATGTCTTGGGAAATCGGCGTTGTTGAACCTGGTGCGACCAGAACTTTTGAATTTGAATGTGTTCTGCTCACAGAAGGTGAAAATAAATTATCGATGCGAGTGGAAGCAGTAGCTGCGGAGACTCGTGCGGGATCCGTAGTGACCCGTGTTCGAGGAGTTGCCGACATAAAACTAATTGTCAGTGATCCGGCTGGTCCAGTGAACATGGACGATGAGGCTATCTATGAGATTCAAGTCATTAATCGTGGTACGCGAGTGGCCCAAGGAATAGATGTCATCGCTCAATTTGGATATGGCGTGGAACCCGTCAAAACAACGGGTCAGACAGCCGAATTAATTCCAGGTCAAGTCATTTTTGACTCAATAGCTAGTATTGCACCGGGCGAGAAAGTTACGCTTAAAGTGCATGCTCGAGCTGACAAAGAAGGGCGCCATAAAATACGCGTCAAGCTAGTTGGTCGAGATCCAGGGACAACGTTGATTCAGGAAGAGATGACGTGGTTCTTGCCTAGCTCGGAAACGAAAGATGGCTCGGTGCAATTGGAGGCACAAGGCGCTCTGAAATAAGATAGCAACAACGAGAAAAATGCGGAAGGACTAGTTACCTATGAGGTCTTAACTTGCAGATTAGATCAATGCAATCACGAGTTTAAACTGATGGAAACCGAGAAAACGTTAGTTTTGACTTGAGGTTGTGACTGATTGGGCTAATCGTCGTTAGGGTTTATCGCTGAGTGGGGTTCAAATGACAACGGTTGATCCGACGTGGGGTCGGTGACATGGGCTACTAGCCTTCCGCTTAAAATATCTTGGACTAAATGTTCAATGAAATCTTTACGCCAGCCAGTGCTTAGCAGTGGTTGGCGTTTTTTACTTTGGTTACTGTGGCCATAGTTAAGGTCGAGATAGTCTCGTAGATCGGTCATCGTTGTCACTAGACCAGGCGACATGTGGTTGCGCTGGCAATAATCTGAAATCGCGGTAAAGAGGAACTGGCTGAGCGTAGTTCGTTGCGGCGATTTAGACTTCCGCTGGCGCTCCGGGCAGTCGTCCGCGGGCGTATCAAGTGCTTGCCGAAGAGTGTCTTGGATGGCTGGTATTCGCTTCTGGACTTGGCGATGTTGCATACCTCGGATGAGTCTGAGTTTTTCGAGCGAATCAGATTGTCGGCGAGCCAATTCACATATCAAGTCATCACGTAAAATACGTCGTGGTGGCGTATTGGACTCCTTTGCAATCGCATCGCGCCACAGCCAAAGTTGCTTTACAATTTCTAATCCACGACGGTTTAGTGAGCCGCTGCCCGAGACTTTCCGCCACCGCGGTGAAGTTTCTTGATCTAGGATATGGTCTTGTTGCCGCCGTAGTTCGCTGTACAACCATTGGGTGCGGTCCATATCATCTAACTGCGCCATCAGTAGATTGTAAATTGGCTCAAGGTACTCAACGTCCTGTCGCGCGTATTTGCACTGTGCATCGGTCAGCGGGCGTCTTCGCCAATCGGTGCGGGTTTCTCCCTTGTTTAGCGAGATTTCAAGCAAGCGATTGGTAAGAGTTCCATAACTAGCTGGGTATTCCAAGCCCACAAATGCCGCCGCGATTTGAATGTCCATCAGGTTTTGGGGAGCTTGCTTGGTGGCTTGATAAATGAACCGAAGTTCTTCGCGACAAGCGTGGACGAGAATGGTTCGACTTGGGTCGGTGAGCCATTGCCAAAATGGCGTCAGGTCGGCTATTTCGTATGGATCAATTAAAGCGATATCGTGATCAGCATTTACTTGAATCAAACATAATTCTGGTCGATAGGTGTCTTCGGAAATGAATTCGGTATCGAAGCCAATAATCTTACAGTCGTTGTGACGTTGGATGTATTCGTTTAGTTGCGATTCGGATTGGATAATAGGGTCGGACAAAAATCAAATTCCTGACGATAAGAGTTTCAGCGATGATAGAAAAGATATTGTAGCAGTTTGGCTAAGTTGGTTTTGGCGGTCGCCTTCACAGACGGCGCCGCGAATACCAATGTATTTTGCACCGGTCTGCAGAATGTCTGCGAGAATGATGGACGTGATTGAACCGGCGAGCACCAAGATGCCATCCTGTTGTTCGATTTGGTTGTTTAAATTGGCGATGGCTGCGCGACTCAGATGGTGAAGTACGTTACCCTTAGACTTGTCATAAGTGTCGATGAGGAAAGTTCGACAGCCGATTGTCATTAACGTATCGACGATGCAATCGGCCGGAGGGCTTTGGGCAGCCTGATGATCAGCATAGATTACGCCGACGAGGTCGGTGTTGTGTGGGAGTGACGAGGCGGTGCGTTGCCAAGGATCAACCCAATTCTTTGCGGCTTGTTGAGATAACCCAATCTTTGCATAACGTGCGGTGGCGGGAATCTGTTTTGATGTCGCTAGATCGTATTCGCTTAACTCCCCTAGTGCGACGCTTAGCAAGGTACTGCCTCTGTCAAGCGCGGCAACGTTTTGCCAAGTTTCCGGCGATGTTGCGCTGAGTGCACCTAGGCGAGGCTCTTTGATATCGAGGATCGCTAGGTGCGGCACGGTTTTGAGAACAGTCTGTGCCTCAGTGGTATTACGTACGCTTATGAGGAGTTCAGTCACAGAGGTCCTCGTGATCTGAGGACGAGATTGTACTGTTTTTATCGTCTAAATCGGAAGTTTGTGGAATATCGTCGCCGGTTTCAATGCTCTCGTTTTGCTGCCGATGGATGTCGATCAACCGCCGATTAAGTCGCCGAAGTAGGTCTTTATTTATTGGTTCTGACCAAGTACCACGGACAACAATGTAGCCTTCTGCCCATGAGCCTAAGGACGGTTTAACGGGGTGTTGTTGGAATTCAGTTGCCCGTTCAGCTAGTCGGACTACGACGTTTCGTGATTCGGGTGCCGGGCCGGAGGTTTGCGTGCGAGGCCGCGACATGTGCGTTTCACTTTGGCCCGCAAAAAAGACTTCTACAAATTCAATGGGTACGCGAACGACTTGAGGTGGTCGCAAGTAGATAAGCAGATGTCCTGCGCTGTATGCCAGCAGTGGCCGTTTCAGCCATAGCAATAACGATGTATTGGTAACCCCAGCAAACCCACACAGGATTGCAGCGATGAATCGTAACCAAAGTGGAGACGCAAAAAAAGCGTTGGTGAAAATGAACGCTGAGCCACAAAGGACAATCATGCCTGGTACAAGAGCGATTATGTAGACACGTCGGTTTCCGTGCAGCCAAACTTCATGAGCGTCATCGCTCAGAGGATTGTCTTGGGCATGATTCACGGTTTTGTAAGTACCAGTGGTCATGGCTTGTCGTTGTTCTGCTGAAAGGAGATTAGGAGAGGGGCAACTTATTTATGGGGCAGTGCAATTTAGCACATTGGTGTCATTACTGGAACGGTGGTTGCCTTCAAGGCGCTGAAAACTATCGCGCGGCCGCGGATTAAAATTCGAGAGGCGCAAATTTGAGTTGTATAGTCAACAATTGTTTTTGAAAAAGGTAAAAATACTTGCGTATAAATTGTTGTCGCTAAAATTGAAAAATTGTTGTCATTCGCTTGACGTGGAATTGCCTTAATCTGATATTGGTTTTGTCGAGTTTAGTTTTTGACTTGGCAGTCAAGAAGTTGTAACGACAAACGGTCGTAAGAGGCAGGTAAGATTTTGAAAAATCAACTCCCCTTTTACTTTCTTGTGAGTGTTCCTTGTGACTGCCAATTGAAGAACTGTAACGACCAACCTTTTCAATTCACTTTTTCTCACACAGTGCCGGGAGAATAGATCGTGCCAAATTCAGTTCTGGATGCAATCAAGTTGGGTATATGGGATTTCGAACCCCAAGGACATGAACAAGATGATTACGAACCGACGGCGTCTCTGCCGGGTTCTGGCGAGAAGTTAGCCATTCTATCTGAGCGAGTAAAGGATGGGTTGCCGTTGTGGCATCCCCAAGATCGTCGCACCTATGACGACTCGGCGAAAATCCCTGAGTAGAGTCGCAAATTCGCACCAGTCGACACCAATTTTAAGAATGGCGTGTACGGCGGCAATTCTGCATCGTTGTAACGCATTGAATTGTTCATGCATTCGCCGCAGGTGAATGAGCGTTCGTTCGCGGCTTACATTTTTACTGAAATGAGCAGTTGTTTGTCGACGACGCGATATTGCAAGTTTCCCTTGTTTACGACCTGTAGCAACAGATCGGCTAGTGGCAATTTTTTTGCCTCGAGTGAAATGCGTTTGTCCCATAATTTCTGGGCTGCTGCTGAACCTGTAAGTTCCAGTTTTTCGTGGCTGGCAATGGCTTTTAACACATCTTGAATTGTTTGGTTAGTTACCGACAGCGTGTAATCTTGCTTGGAGATGGTCATTGGTTTTGGTCGAGTGACACTGTTGCCGCTGAGAAGCAATTCAAGCTCGGCGATTTCTTCCCATCTTCCGGAAGCAACCAGTTGTTGCATGTTGTTGGTAATCTGTAGTGTTGGAAAACTGGTTTTGATGCGATTGAAGTTTGCCGCGCTGACGTTGGTTGAAAATGTTTTTTGATGTTTGGCCTCAGACGGGAATGGGGTTAGCGTGACAGAACCGTCGTTGTTCATTTGGTAGGTAAGATCAAATCCTGCCAAAACGATTGACATCCGCATGGCGAAGGGTAGATCGGGCAATGTATGTTTGTCCCAGAGGTCAAACGGAATTTTGTCAATATTGGTAATTCGGACATTTACGGATTCCGCGATCGCAGTGACGATTGATTGTGGTTGCGCAAGTCGATCCCACTGAGTGTTTTTTCCGATGGTAAAAATGCGTGTGTTTTCCGCTTGATTACGGCGGTGCCGTTCTGCATGAATTGCTGCGACGGTTGCTAGCAAGTGCGTTGTCTTTTTAGGACCGATATAAATGACGTTGCGGATGCGACTAATTTGAGCATTTGCTTGGTTGGCAATCTGCTGCAGTGCTGTGCTCAACGTCTTATCTTGGACTTCTAGCTGAATTTGTTGTGCGGGATTAATTCGGCGATCCAGGAAAATGGCAACGCGTTGGGTTTCACGGATCGAATGGAGTACGTCTTTTAACGGTAAATCCCAGCGAGTCGAAATAAGAGCTTCTAGTTGTTGTTCAAAACGCGCATTGGCCAATACCGTTTGTTGCGCATTTTGAGCATAGAGGTTCTGAGGTATTGCGGTTACTGCGAAACCGATGACGGCAAAAACGCAACAGCGAAATGTGCGATGCTTGTAAATCATGCGAGCAATTTCCTGAGTTCCTGTTCCATGGTTTTTTCCATCCGGCCTCGCATTAGTGATAACGCAAAGGGCATGGTTCCTTGTATTTCAATCACGTCATCGCCGACAGTAAGCGTCCCCGTGACTTTCATACCCATGACTGTTAGTTCAAAGGCGAGTTCGTTGTCATTCCAAGTGCTTTCCGTTGCTTCAATGGTATCAGCGTATTGTGTCGTCATTTGTGCGATGAAATCTTGTAGACGAGTTTGAGCCGTTTCCGCGCCAAGTTGGTGCTCCACGGCGGTCATAAATTTTGCCATAATCCGGTTTTTATAAAAGTACTAAATCTTACGAAACGTATTGTTGTTATCTTTGTTTAATCATATGTACCAAATTTATCAAATGTAAGTAAATACAATAACTTCCCAGCAAACCTACGGCGTTAGACATGTTTGTTGTTCGCGCATTGATGTATAATCCTGTTTAGAATTGCAACGGCGGCGAATCGGGTGTTATTCCATTGTCCATTTGTTCTGTGTGCGGACTCCAGTTTTGCTAAGAGTCCGGTCTCGGGTAAAAAAATATGAAATCCAGACGAATATTAGCAGTTGTGTTGTTGCTGATCGCAACTGGGGCAACGCTGTCGTTTGGACAATGGCGGTGGTGGATTGGAAGTTACCCCGAGGTAGATTCGACGCCATTGAATCAACTGGCCTATTGGTTGGTACTTGTTGATTTGGAATCGCAAGATGACAAGATTAAGGATGATTTGGTAAATCGATTTCAACACGAGCTTACCCGCGGATGGTCGCCATTAGGGAATGCGAGTGCATCACTAGATGAGTCCTCGCAGTCCTTAGTCGAACGAAATATTGATACGCTGACGCGGCATTGGTTCTATACTCGTAGCGCTGCATTTCATCGTCTGCCAGTTATTGAACAAGTTGTATTCTTAGGTGCTCAATTGACCTCCGTCATGTCCTGGGCAGATATCCACAGGCAGGTTTACGCTCGTCGACCGTCGGAAACTGGTGAGGATGTGAGCCAGTTTGCTCTGTTTGATCAAGTTGATCAGTGGGTCATGGATGCGGAACCTGAACAACAACCAGACTTGCAACAGTCCCTGCACTGCGCGGTCTTGTATTGGTTGTGCACCGAGGATCTATTAACGCACGACATCAAGATGCGTCAAGAATTGGCGGAACGTTTAGCAGCAGCTTTCGCCGGAGATGTCGGTCGCAGCGGAATGAATTTGGAATTGAATTTGGGCCATCAGGAACGCCTGCAGTCTAATGCGTTCGCTCTCGTCGAAGTTTGGTTATTAAGTCGTGCTGTGGAATACGTGAAGTTGCCCCCAGGACGGCGAGAGTCTTATTTGGATGCACAAGTCGGAACGGTAATGAGTTGGGAATTGGATAAGGTTTTGCTACAGGACAACCCGACCAAGGCTTCCACGGCCGATTCCATCGCGCAGCTAACCAAGTTACTTGGGAATTTGACGGTGTGGGCCGATCGGGCACCTTTGCCACACCGCGCTGCGTATCAGTTGCTCGCCCGCGAATTACAAATTTACGCTATCAAGAAGCTGCTTAACCTGTAACCGTGGTTTGTACCCTTTAGCACAATTCGGCAATGCTTAATTTCAGCCAATGGGTGAGAGTCACGGTTGAAATCACCTTCGACAAAATTTAAGATTGAGTTACGTGGACATTTGATGAACGATATCACAAAATAGGCACTAGCGATTGTGCGAACTAGGGATCGAATTATGGTCAACATCAGTAAGACGACATTACGAGACATGAGCGCGGAGTTCTTGGGTACGATGGTCCTGATGTTATTTGGGCTGGGGGTTAATGCGCAGGTCACATTGGGTAAAGTCAGTGTGCCGTTGTCCGAGGGTGAACTCGGGCGTTACGTCGGGAAAATTACCGAGTTTCAGTACGGTGATTATTTGTCAATTAACTTTGGATGGGGAGTGGGGGTGATGCTGGCCGTGTATGTGGCTGGTGGAGTTACCGGGGCTCATATTAACCCAGCGGTGACAATTGCGATGGCCTGTCGGCGAGCGTTACCTTGGAACCGTGTGGTGCCGTTTATCGCAGCACAAATGTTGGGCGCCTTTGTCGCTTCAGCGATTGTGTATGGTGTGTATTACGAGCAGATACAAAATCTAGAAGCGGTTGAGGCTGCCGGATCTGAAGTCTTCGCCGGAGTGGATAGCACGGGTCATCAAGGTAATTTGAGCGACAGTACAAGCCAGCATACGATGGCAACGGCCGGTATTTTCGGGACGTACCCGCGGTCCTTTAGTAATCTGACTCCTGAGACAATTTCAAACTGGACTGGACTGTTGGATCAAATAGTTGGCACTGCAATTCTGTTGCTTGTTATTTGTGCCGTTGGCGATGTGAGGAATCTCGCGCCGCAAAGTAATATCGGCCCGATGGTTGTCGGGGCGTTGGTGCTGATGATTGGCTTGTCCTTTGGATCCAATTGTGGTTATGCCATCAATCCTGCGCGGGACTTGTCACCGCGGCTATTTACCTATGTGGCAGGTTGGGGTTCGCAAGTGTTTAAAGATCCCAATACCTTGTGGTACTTAGTACCGGTCGTTGGCCCGATTATTGGTGGCATCATTGGTGTGTTTACCTATGATCAATTGATTTCACGATTTCATGAATCTGAGCCCGATGAACTTGAAGGAGTGCAGTAGGATGGCAAAATTAGTATTGGCACTAGATCAAGGGACAACATCCAGTCGGTCAGTTTTATTTGGTCACGATGGAGTTGCTGTCGCCATCGCCCAGCAAGAGTTTCCGCAGATACTACCGACTCCAGGACACGTCGAGCACGATTGCGAAGATATCTGGAACAGCCAGCTCGCGACTGCCCGGCAAGTGATTCAAGACGCGGATGTGCAGCCGGAAGACATTGTCGCCATTGGCATTACGAATCAGCGAGAAACGACCGTGTTATGGGATCGTGCAACCGGTGAGCCCGTTGCCAATGCAATTGTCTGGCAGAGTCGAGTATCGGCAGATATTTGCGAGGCCGTACAAGCTGCTGGAAAGTTAGATGTGATCCGAGAGAAAACGGGACTATTACTCGATGCTTATTTTAGTGCGAGCAAAATTAAATATTTACTAGATCAAGATCCTGACCTGAGGCGGCGGGCTGAGGATGGCGAGATTCTGTTTGGCACTGTAGATTCCTTTTTGATTTGGCGATTAACCGGCGGCAAACAACATGTCACCGACTACAGCAACGCTTCACGGACTCTGCTGTTTAATATTCACACGCTCGAGTGGGATGATGAACTGTTGGAAATATTTGGTGTGCCACGTGCGATGCTACCGACGGTTGTAGAATCAAGCCAATTGATCGGCACAACGGAGCCGGAATTATTCGGCGCGGAAATACCGATCGCGGGCATCGCCGGTGACCAACAGGCGGCAACATTTGGACAAGCTTGTTTTGATCTGGGGGACGTAAAGAACACGTATGGTACAGGCAGTTTTATTTTGATGAATACAGGTGAGTCGCCGGTAAAAAGTGAAAATAAGTTGCTGACCACGATTGGCTGGGGAGTTAACGGTAAAATTACGTATTGCCTAGAAGGGTCGGTCTTTATATCCGGTGCGGTCGTCCAGTGGTTGCGCGACGGATTGGGATTGATAGAAGACTCAAGTGAAGTCGAAGCCTTGGCTGGGCAAGTTGAAGATTCTGGTGGCGTTGAAATTGTTCCCGCGTTTGTAGGCCTCGGTGCGCCGTACTGGGACTCCGCAGCTAGAGGTACCATCGTCGGCATCACGCGGGGTACTACGGCCGCCCATTTTGCTCGTGCCGCTCTTGATTGCATGGCTTTGCAGACGATGGATGTCGTGAGAGCCATGTCAGCCGATGCGGCTACACCCATTGGAGTGCTCAAAGTAGATGGAGGGGCTAGTGTGAACGATAGCTTGATGCAATTTCAAGCGGATATGCTTGACGTGACTGTGAAGCGACCTGCTGTAGCGGAAACGACCGCACTGGGGGCAGCTTATTTGGCAGGGTTAGCCGTTGGCTTCTGGAACGACTTACAAGATGTGCGTGACAATTGGGCGTTGCAGAAAGAGTTTCGAGGATCCATGGATTCTGAACAACGAGAAAGTCGTTACGGTCGTTGGCAACGTGCAGTACAACGCTCGTTGGAGTGGGACCAATAGTAAGCACTTTGGAGGGGAATAGCGGCATGATACCATCCGCGATAAATCGATTAGACGATGCAGCTCAGCTGGAGGTCCAATGGCCGGATGAAGTTACCTCTATACTTCACTACCGTGACTTGAGACTCGCCTGCGGATGTGCCCATTGCGTTGATGAGTGGACCGGCAAGCCGTTGCTTAACCCGGCAGATGTGGCCGCGGACGTTTGCATCGAGAAGATAAGCTTAGTGGGGAACTATGCGATTCGTATCGCCTGGAGTGACAGGCACGATACGGGATTGACGACTTGGAAACGTCTTGAAGAGTTGACGCGTGGTGACGTAACGTCGTAATCGCCCAATAAATCGAATGGATTTAACGCGTGCGGTTCATCGCGTCCAGTGCAGCCTGAGCATACCTGTCTGGCGAGTTCCAGAAAGCCCGCAGTGTATATTCGTTTTGAAACAGGTAGAGCCGCTTTTTATAGGCCACGCCATATTTCCGTTGACCGTCAATAAGTCGTCGATGGTCTGTAAACAAGACAGGGTCAAATCCTGATAGAACTGGACTGAATTTGTCGGGGTTGCTAAGGAATAGCTGTAGGTTTTGTTGATTCGAAAATAAGTAAATCCGGCCGCGGTGTTTAATGCCTATGTGAGGCTTGCCTTTTATCCATGCCGCCGCAGTGCCATCTTGATTGGTCAGCGATACGCAACAGTAACCGTCTAATCCTAATGTTGTTTTGGTAGGTTGAGCACGTACCGTGGTGGACGAAACTTGAGGACGTGTTTGTTGTTGGTACTGTTCGGGGTAACTCGCTGTCGCCACAAAAATTTCATTCACATGAGCAACGTCAGTCGCGGGTTCCGTCGTATCGGTGGGGTCGAATTCAATTCCGGTTGATATTGCGAGATCATCAAAGACGGCGATTTCAAGAGTGTCTAGGATGCCAATGTATTGCATTGGATCTAAAACAGTGAGCTCTCTATAAATCATCGTGTGATCGGTGTCGAGTATGACATCTGTTGGTGTTTGCTTGATTTTGAATCGCTGACGTACAGCATCGGCTTGACTGATATTTATTTTTACGGGAATAAATTGTGAATGAATTGTTGCGATGAGCTGTCGGTTTTGAAATGTTTGGGTCGCTGCATATTCACAGGCACTACATCCGTCTTGAACAAAATGAATAAAAATCGGTTGGTTGGTTAGCGCCGCCAATGCTTGGGCTTGCTCGAGGTTGTTGAGCCAGGGGATTTGGTCGACGGTGCGGTTTATTGAAGCGGTTGGACTCGTCGTAAGTTGTTGAGCTTGGATTGGGAGAACCGGCATTAGAAACAACGAGAAAACTACAGCGGCCGATAGTTGTTTTGCGGGATACCAGATTCTGGAATTCTCCCACCTCACAATACTAAGAACTTTAAAACGGTCAGACATTAGTCATTACTCTTGTGCAAACAAGTAAAGAAATAGGAAATGGATGCAGGAGAATTGCCATCTTAGGACGGTAACAATAGATGTATCGTCAACGATATGTGTCAAAATACATCAAAAATACCGATTTTTCCGTCGGTTCGTACCAAGCAATAAAGAAACTTACTGCGGCGCAATAAAAAAAGGAGTAAACGGTTGACATGTTGCGCATAGTGGTTAGAGTGACGTGTGTGCTTAGCAGGTTGCCTTTAAGGTAATTCATGCTGTTGCTTATGGCATATATTCTTATGGTTCATAATCAATGGCAAACCTTTTGGTGAATGCAGACGTCCCACAAGTGACTTATAGTACAGTCGCTTTCGTTTCTCTGGTGATATCATGCTAGTAGTAACTAGTAGAGCTGGTAAGATTCGAAGATTGTACGGCACCCTTTTGGGGGTAGCTTTCTAGATTAGTCAAAAGTTTTCGGTGGATCTCCATTGATTTTTCCGGCCCATTGCGGATACAAACTTAATAGCTAATATGGCTTACTTGATTGGTTCCTGTGAACTTCCAAGCACAAAACAGTTCGTGTTTTGCTTGACTCTTTTTTTTAAAATCGACATTATTGCTTAGATCGTTCGTCGTTTTGAAGACCGAGGGCAGTCACATTTTTTACGTTAGCAGCGTTTTCTTTACTTAACCTGATGCTGTGGTAAATCAATATCACAGCTTGTGCATCTCGTACTCTCGTTAAGTTGTTTCCGATAACGGTGCCTAGGTTATTGACTGAGGCAACACGCATTCGCTCACGAGCGAATTAACGCAACAGGTGTTTCTGTATTATTGGTGATATCTTTTCACTGCAGCAGAGCAACTGCAACTATGAATTTAAGATGCTTTCTACAACAGAAACTATCTAATCCAAATACTTCGCAAGACAGATTTTTTAATCAGCTTAAAGGTACATGATGGCCAGGAATCGAAATAATCGTTCAGATGGCGGCGGCGGCGGCGGAAGCGGCGGCGGAAGCGGCGGCGGTGGTGGTGGCGGCGGTGGACGAGGCCGTGGTGGTCGAGGTCGACGTGGTCGCGGACGTGGTGGACGCGGACGTGGTGGACGTGGGCGTAATTACCGAAATCGTCCTAATGAAACAGATTTGCCAGATAGCGGCACAGGCTTAGTTGAGCCTGGCTTTGGACTATTGGAATTGCACCCCAACGGTTACGGATTTTTGCGGAGCCCCCAAAATAATTATTCTCGTGAACGGTCTGATCCGTTTGTTCCCGGCACATTCATTGATAAATATTCGCTGCGTGAAGGAGTGCTGATTCGAGGTTTGGTCGAACACGCTCGGAGATCTCAAGGGCCGCGACTTACGGAAGTGGTTGATGTTGAAGGGTTGGCTCCTGAAGATTATTCCGAAGTCAAAAAATTTGAGAATCTGACTCCGATTAATCCCGAGCAGTGGTTACCCGTTGAGACGGGTCCCGAACCGTTGACAACAAGGGTGATGGATTTGTTGACACCGCTTGGTAAAGGCCAGCGGGCGCTGATTGTTGCGCCTCCACGAACGGGAAAAACGGTCATGTTACAGCATATCAGTCAGGGTATTGCGAAAAATCATCCTGAATTGACATTGATCATGCTACTGATCGACGAACGACCTGAAGAAGTGACAGATATGCAGCGAAACGTTGACGGCGAAGTTGTGGCCAGTAGTCTGGATGAAGATGTTGAAAGTCACGTGCGGTTGTCGCAGTTAATCGTCAAACGCTGTCAGCGTTTGGCTGAAATGGGCCAAGATGTCTTCTTGCTAATGGACTCCATAACACGCCTCGCTCGCGCATTTAATAAATGGGTTGGCAACACGGGTCGTACGATGTCCGGTGGTGTGGATATTAAAGCGATGGACATTCCCAAGAAGTTGTTTGCTACGGCTAGAGCTTTCGAAGAAGGTGGATCATTGACCGTGGTTGGTACGGCGTTGATTGATACTGGAAGTCGGATGGATGAGTTGATTTTCCAAGAGTTTAAGGGAACGGGAAACATGGAATTGGTACTCGACCGTAAGCTTTCCGACCGACGAGTTTGGCCATCGATTGATATTAATCAATCCGGAACTCGACGCGAGGAGTTGTTGCATCCTAAAGAGACATACGATGCTGTGAACATGCTGCGTCGCACCTTGTCCTCGATGCACCACGTTGATGCTATGGAACAGTTGACGAAGCAACTTTCACGGTTTGAGTCGAATGAGGAGTTTATCAAACTCATAAGCAGTACAGCGTCCACGTTGGATTAATAGTCTTACGGAGGGTAAGCGAATGGCTAGCGGCGTCATTGGAAATGACGTGCCCCTTAGGGGGTTGCGGGTTCGAGTCCCGTGCCCTCCGCATTCAAATGCACCGGGCCTATCGTGGTTTTGTGGTCATCGAGTTGCATACGGATGTAGCTGAGGATCTGAGTTGCAAAACCGGCGGCCAATATGCAGGTCACAAGGAACCCGCGTGACCCCATGACAGTGGTCTGTGGTGTGCTCGAAAGAGCTAAGAAACAATATAACGCGGGCGCTAAAAAGAGCCCGTAGCTGCATATCCAGGGAGCGATAAATTGCCAGCTATGGTTGCGGCGGATTAGCATTGTCGTCATTCGAGCCCGCAACACCGCTGTGCTTGCGGCTATGGGAATGCCGATCAGTGCACCTACGATTAGCCCATAGATCGCGGAAATGCCAATCGCAATCAGATGGGCGATTGCTGAAATCTCCGAATGTTGGTTGTCTATGTACATCCACCCCTGTATTGCTGCATACAGGGCGCCACAGATGCCACTGGCGCAAATCCCCCACAGGATATACTTAATGTAATAGGGTTGGCTGCGAACGAGAGTAGCCGATTTCATAAAGGTTGCATTGGGTTTATTTGTGCGGGTCGCATTCACTTTAGAGATCTCCTGAGCCGTAATTAGCTATGGAAATATTGACGGTCACTCGCCATCCGTAACGGGTGATATTGTATCACAACCGCTCATTCATGAGCCTCTCTTGGTTTATTTACGCAGCAGAGAACTCATGGATGAAGCGTTTGAAACGGTTGTGAAATACTGTTTAACGTATAATTAAAGGTGAATGTAGATGTAAATCTTCTCGGTATTTGTCCGCCCTGCCCTTCCAAGGATTCGCTGTCCCTGCTGGATGAACGGTAGTTGTTTTGGGCAGTACGTGAAATCTTCCTTCACCCGTGGCTGCTTTATTGGCAACATTGGTAAGGTATCGCGTCCAGATTTCTTCCATGGCAGCGCGGCCAGCAATCTCTGCCGCGACGTCGTTGATGACACCATTGCGCTGCTCCCATGCCTCTGTTTCAATCACAATCCAGCCACTGTCCTGCTCGTATACCCGCCACACGCGCGCACCTACTAACATATGTTTTTCAAGAGTAACCCCAAACACTTCGTGCTCGTCTGGCAGATTGTGTAGACGGACCGCAACATTTGGTTCATTGATGATCAATTGCATAGTATTCATCAGATGCCAGAACGGGTCGTTTAACGGAGCGTCGCCGAGAGTCTTGACGGTGAAAACAGCAAAATGTTGGTCTTGTACAAGCGGCGAATCTAATACACCTGGTTTGTGGATAGTAATGTCGGCGATGTTTCCGTCGTTAAACCCACCGAAGTCTTCGAGGATGTCGTAAATCGCTCCAACATCAAGGTGTTGGTTGTCTGGCGAAATCTCGATAGCTTGTGTCGTCTGAATCACCGGTCCGATACCGTGTTCCCAGTTTTCTTCAAGTGTCATGTGCTCCAGTAAACGAGGATCTGTACCGGCAATCGTGCCGACAGGGGCGCCAGTGCCAATCCCCGGGCGATGTAGGGAATCTCGGATGGGACCCGTACCGTGTTTGTCCATATACTCCACGACAATTGGATCTATTTCTGGGTGAACCGTACGCACTGACCCGTCAGGGAAAACTCCGATAGGTGTCGGCACATAGCGATTCGGAGGTGTCGGTCTTCCGAGTGGGAACAGGTTGCCGTCGTTGGCATAAGGGTCGATTGTAACGGGAGCGGTTTGCGGTATGTCCAGATCGATCTGGGATGGATTGGCATGCGAGGTCCCTTGTTGCTGCAAAAAAAGCTCTGGTTGCGGGCCGGCAGGTTCGGGTTCGCCGACTAACACTGGTGTATCCGGCATGGATAAAGTGAGCGGGTCTGCATAAAACATCGTTCGCGTTTCAAGCGTCTCTATTCCCAATGGTCGCCCTGGTTTGCGTCCTTTATTAGCTGATTTGTGACTGCTTAGGTTAATATTCTTGGCAATGTCTGGTTTCCACATAATGATTATTCCTTCGTTGGAAAGTGACGGGTCTAAAGTTGCAGTGATCAGGAACAGGTGTTCACTGTGAGCGACCTTCCCTGCTATTTACTTAGGTTGCCAAGCGACACCAAAAGGCGCCCTTAATTCTGAAAAGATTTTGAAAGCGACCGTAAATCACCATTGAGCTTCAGGAATCGTTGGCAATTGTGGTGTGTTGGTACCAATCCGATAGAGAGGGCTGTCACATGGAGGAATACGCAAGACAGGGGTGTTGGGACGTCTTTGTAGAACTATTTTTTCAGTATCCCCCCAAATAGGGTGGGTTTTTCATCGCTTCTGACACAATCGGAACATTCGGTTTATGTCGACCTAGTAATAATCCGAATAAACAGAATAAGCCTCTTTACATAGGCGTGGGTAAAATGTGCGCACGTCCTAGTTAGAAGTGGCTGCATTGCTGAATAGCAGTGGTAATTGAGAAAACCCGCAATTTGATTGCGGGCATTTCCCCTATAACTACAATGCGAATTGTTGTTGTGGTTACTTCGAAATTACAAAAGCGAAATTAGTATTTACGAGTCCATCCGTCGTACCGACAGGAATTCCGCCAAGATGAAGAAAAGCCAAAAGAGCAACACTAATCTTCCCCAGCGTCGCATGTTCTTAGAGACGCTTGAAGATCGCCGTTTACTTGCTGGAGTACCAGAGCTTGCTGGTATCCAAACCAATAATGGTGATCTATTGAACGAAGGTGATGTGTTAAACGTTGCCCCTCAGGAAATCGTGTTGAATTTCAATCAGGACGCGGAGCTTGATCCAGCGTCGTTGGATTCCGTAACGATTTTACGTAGTGGTGGGGATGGCGATTTTCAGCGTGCTTCGGCAACCAGTTTCTTCGGCACTGGTGGTGTTGTGAATATTGAGTTTAAAGCTCAACCCGGTGGCGCCGTTGGAAATGGCATAGAAATCGTTGTTTCCAAGAGCGATCATAACAATGCCTCGGGTCCAACAATCGTCGTTGATGTAGACGGCAAGACAGTTTTAATTGACCTCAACACCAATCCAGGAAATGAAACAACAGCAGAATTGCTCATCGATGCACTCAACGACGACGCGGCCGCATCGTCGTTGATACGGGTATCGTTGTTAGAGGGTGATGGCGCGACTGATATTACTGCCGCCGCGATTGACTATTCGCCGATTGCACTGAGCGGGTCGAACGACGAAGTGATCGAAGCTGGTTACATCGGTGTGGATGAATCGGCACGGCAAATTGTATTTCGTTTCAGAGAAGCCTTAGCGGACGAGGTATATCAAGTTTCAGTACGAGGTACTGGGGCCTCTGCGTTGAGTGACCTTGATGGTTCTGTCTTTCTTGATGGTGAAGGCGACTTTAGTCGTAATTTTCGACTCGACCTTGGACCACAAATCGAAGCAGTTGTTCCGCAACCCGTCGTGCGTGACCCAGCTTTAGGATTACAGCAACTCAAAGACACAATCCATGTGTACTTCAACGAAGACAATCTTGATTCTTCTCTTGCGGAAGATAAAGAATTCTATCCGTTGATATTCACTAACGACACTGTTGAAAATACGGACGACGAAGTATTCTTGCCAACGGAAGTAACCTACTCACCTGGTTCCGACTTGGTTATCTTGAAATACGCCAGTGATTTAGATGAACTTGCCGGAGCGGGTGATGGAACATTTCGATTGCGCATTGGTGCCAAAGAATATCAAGACAACAACAGCCTGCCGTTCACTCCAATTCAACTAAATCTGAGTTTAATCGATGACGCGGGGACGAGTTATGACACGGCGACTGCGATCGGCAAGACCATGTCGGTCTCTGGCGATGGCGTTGCCGCAGCGGATGGGACTGGTTTTACGATTACTGATGTGGATGGTGGCGCAACCTCGTTTGAGTTTGACGGAGGTGTGATACTACAGATTCCAGATGGTTCGTTGATCGCGGATGCCGACAATTTTGATATCGGTGACGGTGCCCAAAATATAGTTTTTGAATTCGACAGTAATTCAACAGTAACCGGTGATGTTGCGATCGCCTTTACGGGAGCTGAAACAGCCGAAGAAATGGCTGGTAAAGTCGCCGTAGCGTTATCAGCTAGTGGTCTAAACGTAGAAAGCAACGTGCTCTCAGGTGGCGAAATTCATCTTGGTTGGAATCAGGGCTTGGCGGTCGCTTTAACGAATGCCGTAGGATTATCCCAAGAGGGCAATACCACCCTAGTTGATACCGCTGCTCGCCGCGTGCAAGTTATCAACCGAGCAAGTTTCAATGCCAGCAGTGTTGCCGATGCAATTTCTTCGTCAATCAACGCAGCGGGCAACTCAAAACTGCATGCGAGTCGCGTGGGTACTCTCGCCGGCGATTCACGGATAGCACTTGTTGGCGTCGAGTCGGTTTCCGCTTCGACTGTCTTTAATGTAGCTATTTTTGAATCCTTGATTGTTCAGGGTAATATTGGTGACGACGGTTTTGATCCGCGCACTGCTACTGCCAACCCAGGCGCTGAAGACGAACCTGGGCATCGCGATATTCGAGTCCAGAGTCATCTGTTGGTCGACGGCGCTTACTTGACAGTTCCCGCTGGCGGATTTCAAGACGGCGACACTGTTCAAGTAACCAATGGCTTGCGAAGTAGTGTGTTCGAATTTGACAATGACGATACATTGTCAAATTCGTCTAACATCCAGATACAGTTTTCGGGAACTGAAACGCTGGATCAATTTGCCGATCTGTTAGCATCAGCCTTGCCAGTTTCTGGAGCGGTTTATAGTGCCACACATCAAGGCGGTGGAGTTATTTCGGTTCTGTTGGTCGAAGACTACTACGTTGATGGTTTAGATACCGGATTGCTCGTGGAAGAGGCAGCCGCGGCGCGTGGTGGAATTACTACGCTGGACTACAGTTTTCCCGCTCAATATGGTCCGGATCCGCTCGGCAATACGCTACTCAATGCAATTACCGAAAATCAAAAACAACGAGCTCGTGAAATATTCGAGATGTACGGTCAGGCATTTGGTTTGACCTTTGTGGAAACCGATGCTGCTGGGCTCCAAATTGTCACCGGTGACATGCGAGCTATTGATCCAACAATTCCAACAGGTCCTGGTGGCGTATTAGGGTTGGCAGCGTTCGGAGGGGACACCGGCATTGCCATTATGGATCTTCAGGATTTCCAGAATGCTGAAGATGACGAATACGGTGGGCCGTGGTTCGACACCGCGTTTCATGAAATCGGGCATTTACTAGGGTTTGGCCACACTGATGGTTTAGCTCCGTTTACGGTCATGAACAGTGACGTAAATCTAGGATTTGGACAGACGATAGAGTCGCGCTTCCCAGGCGATCATGACGTGGCACATGGGCAATATCTGTACGGCGCTCGCACAGGTGATTTGGATCTTTATGAAATCGACATCACCGAAGCGGGCACGCTCGATATTGAGACGTTCGCTGAACGCTTGGCAGATGTCAGTCTTTTGGACACTGCGGTTTCCGTATTTCGTGATGCATTGACCTTGGATGCCAGTGGTTCCATCACCGTCGTTGGTAAAGAGTTGGTTGCTCGTAACGACGACTACTTCAGTGAAGATTCGAAACTGACGCTCGAGGTGACCAAGGGCCGTTACTACATTGGCATTAGTTCGACTGGAAACAACTCTTATGATCCCATTGTTGCCGGTACTGGCCAAGGCGGAAAAACGCAGGGTGATTATGAACTGCGAATGGTATTCAACAGATCGGCCGATGATTTCATCACGGACACCTCTGGAGTCGATTTGGACGCCGACGGTGACGGAATTCCCGGCGGCACGCTCAATTCATGGTTTAATGTTACTGAAACCAATGGTATTCCTGTGGGCGTTGAGTCGCGTACGGTGTTTGTCGATAAATCCGCCGCGACGTTAGGCAATGGATCGATTTCTAATCCCTATACGAATTTGAATTCCGCCATGGCGGCAGCCGCGCCCGGGGACATTGTCCGAGTGGTCGGTAATGTTGGTGCGGATGGAGATGCAGCAACGCTACAGGACAATCAAGCCTATGAATTAGGATATAACCCTCTGAGCGGCGCTGATTTACCGGACGGAGATTCATTGGTCGTCAAGCAGGGTGTCACCTTGATGGTGGATGCTGGTGTCGTAATCAAATCACGTCGCGCACGAATCGCTCGCGGTAGTGATTCTTCGTTGATTGACCTTAGCGGTAGTGCGATTCAAATGCTGGGGACGCCACGGCTGTTAGACATTAATGGCAATCTACTTACCGATGCCAATGGTGATAGCGTGCCAGGTGAGATCTATCTGACCTCGCTGTTTGATAAGGAAATCGGCTTGCATACTACGGCCGGCACCGACGTCTTCGACGCAGCTGGCGGCGACTGGGGTGGAATCGATTTACGTGATAGCGTTGATGCCCAGCGTGTGGGTGTGGTGCTCGACGGCGAAAAAGGTGAATTTGTTGATCTGATTAACCATGTCACTATTAAGCACGGTGGTGGTTCCGTTGTCGTAGGTGGTAGCGTGGAAGTGATTAATCCAATCCACTTGGACGATGCGTTACCAACAATAACTCACAATACGATCCAAAATAATGCTAGCGCTGCGATTTCTGCGACGCCTAACAGTTTCATTGAAACACGATTCAATGAATCAAAATATCAAGCAGTGCCATTTACACCGGACTACTCACGCGTCGGGCCAGAAGTGTTTGGCAATACGATCGTAGATAATTCGATTAACGGAATGTTGGTGCGAATAAATACTCCTGCGGGCGGCGGAGTAAATGAGTTGGAGGTAGCAGCGAGATTTGACGACACGGATATCGTGCATGTTATCACCGAAAATTTGATCCTTGATCACGGAGTCGGCGGACCAATTCAGACGGGTGTTGACGCCGTGACTGGCGAAAGAATTCTAGCCGCGAGATTTGATTCGAGCCTAGTAATTGACCCAGGTACGGTCGTCAAGTTGGATGGCGCTAGAATCGAGATGACAGTTGGAACATTATTACTTGCCGAAGGTAATCAAAATCACGAGGTGGTGTTAACATCAATGCGTGATACACGCTACGGCGCCGGTGGAACATTTGACACAACTAACCAAGATGGTTTTGTACTGGCAGATTCCGGCGACTGGTCTGGGATATATGCTAGCCCCTTTAGTAATCTAAGTGTGGATCATGCAGTCGTCGCCTATGGCGGTGGAGTAAGCCGAATCGAAGGAACGTTCGCGGCGTTTAATGCAATTGAAATACGTGACGCCAATGCGAGGATCACACGAACTCGATTAGAGTATAACGAGAGCGGAAGTCGTACCCAGGATTCTGATCGTAATGGACGTGGCGAAAATGGCGCTGCAGTCATCTTCGTTACCGGAGATCAACCCGTAATTGCTGACAATACGCTGCAACATAACTTAGCGGCTGTTATTAGTGTGGGCGTCAACGACTTGAATCATGAGTTTGTCCAGGATGCTGGACGCCAAACGGCCGAAGCAAATGCGATTGAGGGCCGAGTGGGAAATCAAGGACCGCTTATTCAAGGTAATATCATCGCCGATAATGCCTTAAATGCTATGCTTGTCCGTGGTGGCACACTGACGACCGAAGGGGTGTGGGATGACACGGACATCGTACACGTTGTAATTAATTCAATTTATGTTCCAGATTTCCATACCTATGGTGGCCTGCGGTTAGAGAGTAGCCCGCGTGAAAGCCTAGTGGTTAAGTTGGCAGACTTGGATGCTAACAATCCTGCTGGGTTCACTGCGACTGGGAAGCCGCTTGATATTGATGATCGCATAGGCGGCTCTATCAATATTCTTGGTCAACCACATTATCCAGTTGTTTTGACATCCGTCGCTGACGATACTGTCGGCGCTGGATATACGCCGAGCGGCCAACTGCAAACGGACACCGCCAATGATTCTTCAGCCATAGGTACAGGTGGTCCCTCGACACCGACAATGACGGAGATTGTTGTAAATCTCGGAAGTGGAATCGCAGCCGGATCAACATTGGCTTTGCGTGTTGACGATGCAGTAACGTTACTAGAGGGAATATTGCAAGATCCCATTTCCCTCTCATTAGATATGGATACTGGCGCCCTACCCCCAGGTGTGATTGGTGGAATGTCCTCGACAGCTTCGATCGGTGCGATCCAATATGATGACGTGCGTAGCGCCATGGTTGCAGATGGCACCACGGATGAGCTAACACTACTTAACCAATTACCTACGTTTAGCCAACTGAATGTAACGGGTGGTACAGCTCAGGACACAGTCTATATTTCGCAGGCCAATGCAAAGGCATTGGAATCCTTAGATATTAATGGTGTAACCTTCAACCGCAGTGGTAATTGTTGGACCGCATGTGACGGATATTTTATTATCTCCGACACTTTTGATCCAACTCAACCGGGTACCATATCGCTGATCGCTCATGAGATTTTACATTCACTGGGCTTTATCAGCAGTGTGGGGCAATCGTTTGATAACATGGCTCCGCAAGATATGTTCAGAATTGCTCCGGGAGCTGGAGCAGCCGATTTCACCAACGCAGTTCGTATCCTAAACGATGGCCCAGATGCTGTGTTTTACGATGCTAAATTTGATCCAGTCGGTATCACCGGGATTACCGGGCTTACCGTGGGTGACATACCGATGTCGACCGGAGTTGCAGGTGACGGTAATCAACCCCCACACTTCAAAAACCGTGGGCTCATTGGTGATGTATATCTCGGGCTTATGGACCCGTTTTTAAATCCTGTCCCCGAAGCAAATGGTGAACCAATTTTGCGTCCTAATGATCTAAGCGTCCTAGGGTTGATTGGATGGGATGTGGATACTGGTGGAGGTGGTGGTGGAGGAATTGGAGTTACACCAAGTCCAGGTGATTGGGACGGAATTAACCTGTTGCAATACAGTAATGACCGTAATCTTGCGTTCATCAATGAACGGGAATCCGATGACCACGCTCAACCGATCTACGAAAATTTTGATGCGGCTTCATCACAATTTGTGGGGCAGTTGGCGGCCAATCAGTTTGCTGGAGATGAATTGGCCAGATTGGGCTTTGAAATCCAAGGTACCATTGAGACACCAACCGACCAAGATACGTATCGATTTGAGGCGAGCGCTGGAACTGAAATCTGGCTCGACATTGATCGTACCGAAGCCCAATTGGATACAGTAGTTGAACTGTTGGATAGCGTTGGTCGTATTATGTATCGGTCTGACAACTCCGGTGACGCGTCGGCGGCGGTGACGAATCCAAATAACGATTCTAGTTTGACATTGACCAGCGAAGCTCAACCTTTGAGAAAATCCGTATTCGGTGTGTTCGATAATGGAACGACAAACGCGAAAGATGCTGGTATGCGGTTATTGCTGCCAGGTGCTATCGGGCAAATAAATACGTATCACGTTCGTGTGCTCAGTGCGGACCAATTAGTTGGCGGTAGCTACCAATTGCAAGTTAGATTGCAAGAGTTGGATGAAGAACCGGGTTCTTCGATTCAATTTGCTGATATCCGCTATGCAACCGCGGGTGTAGAACTCGTTGGTTTGCCGGTCCATTCTCCGCTTGCGGGTGAAGTTGGCGAAGATCAGACGTCCAATAACGACACCGCAGCAGGCGCACAGAACCTTGGGAATCTATTACAAACAGATCGCTCTGTTGTCAGTGTCGCTGGAAGTCTCAGTACGTCCGGTGATGTGGACTTCTACACGTTTGATGTATCTTACGCAGACGTACAAACGCAAGGCACGGGTGTGGCGGCCATTTTTGACCTCGACTATGCCGATGGCTTGGCACGTGCGAACACGAATATCAGTATTTTCGATGCCGCTGGTAACTTGATCTTAGTTGGCTCTGATTCGAATGTTGCTGATGATCGCCCTGCTCCGATGCAAGGAACGGACTTAGACGATCTTTCGCGCGGTACCATTGGTCCGCTTGATCCGTTTGTGGGAACAGTCGAGTTGCCCGTTGGAACATACACTATCGCGGTTTCAAATGAATCCGTTATTCCTACTGAGATGGCGCAGTTCTATGACGCAAATGCGGGGAACCCGTTGTTGCGGCTTGAACCAATCAATAGCATTAACCGAATCGTTGAAGAGCGGTTCGATGGCACAGAACTATTTGTCGATGATTCTAATTTGGTCCCATACTTTTTAGGTGACGTTGTGCTGTTTGTGAGTGCAGACGCTGGGTTTGAGACGACAAGTATCTCAACGGTGGATGGTTTTACAGGCCAAGTCGAAACGACGGTATCAGGCGGTATTGGCTTTGATGTCCAGGATGTGGCACTACGGCCCGATGGATTCATGTTCGGGTTTACTGTCGATGAAGAAGATGGTGTGCCAACGGACGCGGAAGCGGGTAACTATTTACAGATTAGTACGGGCGATGGCTCAATCATGAATCTCGATGCGGCCGGTCTTGCTCCAGATGACGGGATACGGACGTTCGAAGATGATGGTACCGGCGCCAGCGTTTTAAGTGATCACGGTATCCACTATGACGCTACCGTGTTTGGTTTCCCAACGCCGGGCCCTGTACGGGGGTTTGTCGTAGGGCACCGTCCGGACGATGCCGTATTCCCACCGGGTACAACCCCGTTCCCAAGTCAGCGTCGAAACATACTTTATCGGTTCGAACCAGATACCGGGCTTGCAACCGGTCTTCCACAGGGGGATCGGCAGGGGGCAGGCACATTGCAGGGTGCGTCAACACAGATCGTCGAACGAGGGTTCCTCGATACCGCTGGGGGCCCAGTTGCGTTAGCGGACAAATTGTTATTAGCCGCCGAAGCAACGACCTATGACTTGGTGAACGATGTAACGACATCACAGATTACCGACGGTCTGCAATTCCATATCGATGATGATAATATCGGCGGAACACTTAGTATCGAATTTGAATTCAACGGTGGTCCTGAGATCTATTACGACATAGATCCAGACAACGGATTCTTCTTGCGCGACGGTGATTCCTTTAATCTTGATAGCATCGCGTTTGAATTTAACACTGGGCCCGTGTTCATCGTCGAAGCCGCAAACGGTTTAGGAATTGTTGATGGGCAAACGTTTACCATTGTTGATGACAACGGCGTAACAAAAACATTTGAATTCGATAGTAACAATACTGTTTCCGGCGGAAACGAAGTAGTTACGGTATCCAATACCCTAACTCAAGCGCAGATCGTGACCGCTATGGTCGATGCGATAAATGCAACAACTGGATTTAACGCTCAAGCAGCAGTTTTGGCTGCATCCAGCAATCGCATTACCCTCACTAACGATTCAATTATTACGTCGCCGAGCACAACAGCGTCTGGTTTGTCAATTCCGGGTGATCATACTGCTAGTGGCGCTGGCCAGTTGATCAATATTGAAGAAAACGACACGAATGCATTGTTTGGCCAAAACATGGCGAATGCCTTTTCGTCGATTTCCTCGATTCAATTGGGGCTTGACGGTCATCGAATAAACTTCCTTGGCGCCAATTCGGGTAGCTTTACCACCGGCATCAATCGCGGCGTGTTTGTCGATCAAAACGGCGATGGAACGACGGGTATCGATTCAAATGGTGCCAACCGAATAAGTGTGCCGTTCCTCGCGCAAGATACGAATTTCGATATTGCTACAAGTATCCTAGCGGCCTTGGCACAAACAGGTATACCAGCAATTCAAAACGGTAGTATTATCGAATTGACAGGACCGGGAGTTGTCGATATTGCTCAAGCCCCATTGCGTATTGGTGGCACAGCCCCTGGCGGTGACATTACGGGTATGGCGTTTATTGGAAATACGCTTTACGCAGTCAGTGACGCGGGTGGATTCTATACTATCTTGAATCCTATGTCGAATAACGCATCGGCCAACTATATTACGACTTCGGCTGCCGATTTACAGGGAATAGACTTCCAAGGCTTGTCGGCAGGACCGACCATCACAGAGGGTGGGCGTTACGCCAACATGCTCTTTGGTGTCGACGGAACTGGTCGCGTCTTTGCGTTTGACACCACAGGCGCGCTGCAACCGGTGTTTGTTGATGGTACGACAAGTATCGCGACGGGAATTGCCAACGCCAACGGAATTGATTTCTCAACACTGGAAGAAAGTCCTTGGAATTTGTCAGCCGGAATTGGCCGAGGGGTTGATCCAGGCCATGGTCGTCTCGACTCTTATGACGGTACGCAATTTGATGAAGTGGGTGGCACGAGTCTTCACTTTGGAACCGGTTTAAACCCATTACCTAACCTACCCGGTGGTGCCCACGGTACAGTCGAGACAAACGAATTTAGTTTGCAGGGTTATTCTGCAGATGATAAACCGACTTTGTATTTCAACTATTTCCTCGAAAATGAAGGTGCCCGAGGCGTGCTGCTCGACCCTGTCGTGGCTAACGAAGACATGATGGATTCGTTCCGAGTGTTCGCGGCGGATGAATCTGGCGACTGGGTACTGCTAAGTACCAATAATTCGTATATTTCAGCGACTCCAACCGTCGTGGATGAATTGGATCTAGATCCTCCTCCTAATCCTCCAGTGGATGAAATTCAAATTCAGGAAACGTTTGATAACACGGGCGACTGGAGACAGGCTCGAGTTGACCTATCGTCCTTTGCGGGTTCTGAGCATCTCAAATTACGCTTTGACTTCAGTTCTGCTGGCGATACGAATACCGGAGACCTGCTGACAACTGGAACTGAACTTCGTGTTGGAACGCCTGCAGACCTGCGAGATGGAGACGTCTTTACGATCGACGGTACGGATTTTGAATTGGATCTCGGCTTTACGCTAGTGGCGCCAACGGGGGCGGCCTTAACGCACGGGGAAACTTTGACGTTAGATTATGGCTTCGGTATTTCTACAAACTTGAGCGTCGATACGATCGCGACGGTTGCTGGACCTAATACAATTCTCGTGAATCAAGATATGACGGCCGCTGAGGTAGCCCAAGCCGTAGAAACGGCAATCCTTGGCAACCTACCACGGCAAACCATTATCGGTAATCTTGGCGGCAGTGCTGAAAGTAACGATATATTACTAGATGCAACATCCATCAACCTCAATGGATTATCTGGAACGTACTCAGTTACCCAAGCGGAGATCGGCGATAACTCCACTTTAGTAGGAAATATGAACTGGGATGTGGATATCCTCCAAGTTTCCGTCACGGCTGGAACTACAATTAAAGTAAACACGAGCACCGACGCGTATGGGAACCAACTCAATACGATTGCACGACTGTTTGATTCTAATGGTATCGAATTAGCTGTCAGTGACAACGATCCCAGCCCTGGGGAATTACCCGGAACGGATTCGTATCTAGAATTCACTGTAGGTGCTGACGGCGATTATTTCATCGGCATCAGTGGTCTGGGCAATGGTAATTATGACCCAACGGATATGACGACACGACAGGGTGGGTCAACGGGTCGATATGATTTGCAAATTGATATTGATATTGCGGCTGGATTTACGCAGCGTCAAAACAACAGAGTCAATTTACCCAATGCGGTCAGTTTGATGAATAATACATCCTTGATACTCGAAGGTAGTGTTGGCGTTAGCTCGGATGTGAGCGTTGCAATCCACTCGGGAATGACTGGCGCAGAAGTTGCATCACGTATTCAAGTGGAATTAGCCAACACGTTCGCTGGTGGCGAATTGGGTGCGTTCAAGCGATATGGATCCGTCATTCGAATGATCGGTCATACCGTTGACGACCAGGGAACGTTGGGTTTGACCGATTCTATGCCAGGCGATGAATACGGAAACTTCGAAAGCAATCGAAGGGGACAAGATTTCGCAGCCGGGCAATCCCAATTAAGTTCCTTCGAAGGAATCTATATCGATGACATAATTATCGGGTTCGCAGAACGTGGCGAAATGGTTACTGGGGCGAATGCCGACGATGCATTTGTGCCAAATCTGCGACCAAGATTGAATCAAATTACCACAGGTGAATACCAATTGGAATTGCGTCAAGGTTCACAGCACGTGGATTATGCCGCGGACGGTACGTTACCTTTTGTCGCTCGGAAATGGGATACTAACGATCGGCTTGGCAACGAACTTGCCATGCAAGCCCCAGCCGGTTTTGATATTGTCGAAGGTGCCACGTTTACAATCTCTGACGGATATCCGCATAACGAGATCACCTTTGAGTTCGATGATATCAATATTGACGATGGCGTAGCCGGCGGTAACGTGGAGATTTCCATTGACCCGTCGTCAACGGAAGAAGACATCGCGCTACTGATTCGTGATGCCATCAATAATAACGCGACGTTAGTGGGAGCCGGTATCTTGGCAGGATTCGCAAGTGGTGCCAATCCAACCGTTACGTCTACCGACAATGTCATCAATCTGGATGGACCAGTGGTCGTCGATGTGGATGATCCGATGACTATACCCTATACCGACACGGGTGATGACAATGCACCACGACAACAGGGACAGGTTATCGTTGGTCAAAACATAATCACCAACAGTCTCGGTTTCGGTATTTCCATGGTTTCGACTGTCATCGACGGTAACGGAAACCCACATCAGGGTCCTGTTCGAGTTGGACGCGAATTGAACACGTTTAACCTGCTCCCAGGTGTTGTTGTGACGGATAATATACTTGCCGAGAATACGCTTGGCGGGATTAGTTTGTCTGGGGATTCTTCTGCCGGCCAAACTGGTGCGGTACCGTTTGCTCGGATTATCAATAACACGATCGTTGGTACAGGTGCGGGAACTGGTATTCAAATATCCAATAATGCAAGTCCGACCTTGCTAAATAATATTGTCGCTGATTTAAATGTCGGAATCGATATTGATCCTTCTAGCAGTACATCCGTCATTGGTGGAATGGTGTATGTAAATAACGTGACCGATGCGACTGCTTCCAAAGGAGATTTCTCGATTGATATCGATGCCGCGGCAGGCGACGCATTGTTCCAAGACGCAGCCAACGGCAATTATTATCTAGCTCCAGGGGCTTTGGCGATTGATAGCGCAGTAGATTCGGTTGTCGAACGCGACGAAATGCATACATTGAAATCACCGATGGGAATTGCCGATTCCCCGATCTTCGTATCGAGTTATGATGCAATCGGCCAGCGACGAGTCGATGACCCGTCTGTCTCCACACCTACGGGAATCGGTCACGAGGTATTCAAGGATAGAGGTGCTTTAGATCGAGCCGATTTCGTCGGTCCACAGGCGGTGATCGTTAGTCCATTGGATAATACTTTACCCGATCGCGATCCGGCCGATACGATCATTCAAATCCGCAATCAGGACCTAGAAGTGATTGCAATCCAGTTAGTCGAAAGCGAAAATTCACGTGATTTGAATGGTGGCTCGGGCGTTTTGGATTCTAGTGTTCAGTCAAGTGCTGTTACTCTCTTTAAAGATGGTGTGCGACTGGAACCTCGATTTGACTATACCTTTGAGTACGATTCCGCCAATGACATTATTCGTTTATTGCCGCTCGCAGGTAAATTCTCTGTGGACAGCTCGTATCGAGTGGAAATGACCAGTGCTCGTGGAATTGTCATTCAAGCACAAACGGGTGATCTAATAAATGACGGTGAAATGTTCACCGTCGATGACCGGACTGGAAACTCAGAAATCTTTGAATTTGAAAGTGGTTACTCAATGCGAGTACCGGCCGCATACACCCTTACGGTACCGGCACTAGGTGGTAGCGTAATTGTAGACGGTGAATTCTTTATCATCACAAGTAGTGCCGGCAATCAAGTGTTTGAGTTCGACCGTGACGGTGCCGTTCAACCAAATGCGGTTGCCGTGGCTTATACGGTAGCGGACGACGCAGATGATGTTGCTCAATCAATTAGCGATGCCCTAACAGTTGCTGATATCAATCTATTGCCACACGCTCGCGGTGACGGTGAAGTCCATGTTGGGTCTTCCGCTGAACACACGCTGAGTTCGCCTAATACGGTTGTAACGCAACGTGGTGTTGCCGAAAGCGTACTGGATGGCGAATATATCACCGTTGATAACGGCAGCGATTTCTTGCAAATGGAATTTGATACCGATAGCACGACGCTCCCAGAGACTACCAAGGTGATTTCAATTACTCCGGGGTTAGATAATGAACAAATTGCTAATACAATCATCAACGCTATTAATCAAGCGGCACTTGGCTTGTCGCCGACACACGTTGATGATGGGCAAATTCATGTAGGCGGCGACCGCTTAACGGTGTTGGATTCTTCCAACTCAAGTGTTGTTCAGTTCGGTGAACCAGGTACTCGCACTGAACTAGGATTACGTGTTCCGGGTCGGGCAGGCGTTCCGTTTGGACTAGTTGATGGTGAGGTCTTCTCAATTTCAGATGGTACGAGGACGATAACATTTGAACTGGATGATGATGCAACCACTATCGCTGGTAATCAGGCGATCTCGTTTAACGCTAATAGTACGCTCGATCAAATTGCAAATACGATTGTTTCACAGGTGCAATTGTCCAACCTCGGATTGACCGCGAGTAATCAAGGTGACGGGTTTATCGAGCTAGCAGGCTCGACATTCCAGCATGCTATCGTAGTTGGTAGTTCCGGTTTAACTCAAATTGGGTTCCCTGGTGTTAAGGCGACCATAGCGGTTAACTACCAGTCGTTCGACACTTTTGATGAAACACAAATGGCTGCCGCGATTGCCGCAGCGATTAATAGTAGCACTACCCTTGTGGGTGTTACTGCAATCGCGAGGACGGATTCCGTCTTTGTGAGCGGTGCATCGAGTGTGTCCGGTATATTGATCTCACTAGTAAGTGGTATCGAGGATCGCGCCGGTAATCCACTGTATCCAAACCGAGTGGGCGGTGATACGACCTTCGAGATAAATCTGACCACTGGCTTGGACTGGGGTGACGCTTCAGACGGGTATCCCGTTACCAGTGCTGAAAATGGTGCCAATCACTTAGTAGTCGACGGATTCTACTTGGGTAGTTCTGTAGACATCGAAGGCGATGGTACGCACTCGGAGTTATACGACGCGGATGATAATGATCAGACGACTGACGATGAGGACGGTATCATCAATATCGATGAACTAACGGATTTGAAACCTGGAAAAATTTACAAATTGCAGGTCGAAGTTAATGGTATCGGCTCAGCACGTCCGGGTTTCGTCGATGCCTGGGTAGATTTTAATCATGACGATTCATGGGACGGATTTACCGGCGACGATCCGAATTCAACAACCGATCCGGCACCTCAAGTGTTCGTCTCGGAAAAGCTGGAGTTCTTCAGTACAGTAGACGCTGTGGACCCAGTCACAGGGGAGCCAACAGCGATATCGGGTGCAGTCACGATAGTCAACGGCTTAAATGACTTGTACTTTATGGTGCCACCACAATCAAAAAGTAGTTGCCCTTCCTTGCGAATTCGTCTGAGCAGCGAAGGTGACTTGTTGCCGACAGGACCAGCCGATGACGGCGAAGTTGAAGATTACCAGTTGTTTACGCACTCCAGTGACTGGCATAACACCGCCATTTCCGAGGACGTCAACAAAGATGGTTTTGTATCGCCAATCGATGCATTGTTGGTGATCAACTATATCGACGTTAATGTCGGTCCTGGCAAACTACTTCCGGACGGTCAGTTGCCGCCACGTTCAGCGGTCGATTCCGGTACTCCACCACTGGTTGATGTCAATGATGATGGATTTGTCGCCCCGTTGGATGCACTTCGCGTCATCAACTTTATCAACCTTGCCGAGGGTGAAGGCGAAGCAGAGGGTGAAGGCGAAGACTCGGCGATGCTGGCCTATGGAGTAACACAGCTCACAGTGACCACGACATCCATTGCGGATCTAGTGGAACCGACGGGATCTAATGTAACCGTTGATATTCCATCGATGGCGTCACCAGAGCGAGTACGTGAAGCGCAATTTGCTGAGCTAGACTTGGCTCGGGAAACGAGCTTAGAGACGGTTTTAGCAGAGATTGGTGGCGAAGTGAGCGATATGCGTGACAACGAAGATGGCCACGACGAGTTCTTTGCGACGGTTCAGTACTAAATTGCGATTGATACGACCAAAAGCTTGCCTGTATTCTATGAGGTTCCTACTATGCTAATAAGGGCATGTAGTAATTAATTGAATCAGTCGAGGCTCGGTGTATGCTAGGCAAGCGTTGGCCCTGGAGATCGCAACGATCTGCAGACGCATCTAGAACAGGATATCCAACTGCGGGAAACGCTGCGCGGCGGTTAACGTTAGAATCATTGGAGTCGCGGATTGTTTTGAGCGGGGTCCCGTTCGGTGCGATGCAGCAAGACACGGGCGGGTTCTTGCTCGGTGATGTAACGGCCACAGTTGTGCTGCTCGAGTCGACTGGCGCTGCGAGCAGTGAAGACTGGACAGTGGATTCTATCGCTGCCGTGAAGGCCAAGGTCGAGGAAGCGTTAACTTGGTGGCAGGATACGCTAGCGGACCAGCAGAGCGTGCATAGCGTCCAGTTTTTGACGGATTACCAATACACCGACAGCCCCGTTGCGACAGCACTTGAACCCATTGCCGAGCGCAGCAACCTCTATACGACGTGGGTCAATGATTTTCTCGATGAAGCGGGGGCTAATACGTTCGACGGTATCTCGGCTGATATGCGGAAATACAATGATGCACAGCGACGGGAACATGAAACAAATTGGGGATTTACCATTTTCGTTGTAAATGACGAAAATGATGCCGATGGTATGTTCGCCGACGGCGGGAGTTTTAGACGCGGCTTTGCATTTTCCGGTGGTCGGTACCTCGTAGTTCCAGCGGGACGTCCTGCCTCATCTATTGCCCACGAAATGGGCCACATTTTTTGGGCGCGGGATGAATATTCTGGAGCGGGTAGTTATTTGCAGAAGCGAGGGTATTACGACGCCCAGAATTTAAATGCAGCGGATAATCCTCAGGTTGGTTTTTCACAACAGGATAGCATTATGGCATCCGGCACGTTGCTAGCGAACGCTTATGCTAATCATACAAGTAGCGATTCGTCGTTGAAGATGTTGGGCTGGCAAGACAGTGATGGGGATGGGGTGTTTGATGTGCTTGATGTACCGCATTCCATTATTGGAACTGGGTACATTGACCCAGCGGACAGTGAGTTCCATTTCACTGGCACCGCGAAGGTTGGTTTGTTGCTGAACCGCAATAGCAGTGGGTTTCAAAGTGACATGACGATAAACCAAATTGATCGAATTGAATACCGTATTGATCAGGGTGCGTGGATAACGAGCCTTACGCCTGCAGGTGTCAATGCAAATGTGCAGTTTTCATTTGCCGTGCCAGTTGGCGGGCAGCAGGTGGAGATCCGCAGTAGCTCTTTTGACGCGGGCACGGGGATGTTGGTAACGGAATCAAATCGAATTTCGTTTGATCTCGGTGACCGTAACGTAGTGACAGATACCGGACTTGCGGGATTTGTGTGGATCGATGTTGATAGCGACGGTGTTTGGGATCCTGATGAGGCCGGATTGAGCGACGTTGCGGTGCGATTGGTGGATGGAAGCAACCAACAGATACAGATGGGGACGCAAGCGGATCCGGACGGATTCTTAGATAGTGTTGTACTCAATTCTAGGTTTGACGGAATAACAATGTCAGCCGTGGGCACACAGGTCATCAATGCAGATGTTTATTCACGGGTGCGGACTGACACGTCGACGGGAACTCGCGTCTTTGCAAACTTCAGCTCAGCGACCAGTTCTGTGATGACGACTTGGGGTACAAGTACGCGGACGCTGAAGGTGACTTTTGATGCCCCAGTGAGTGAGTTTAGTATTGACGCAGTAGCAGATACAAACGGAGACGTGGGACGCTTGGAGGCTTACAGTTCTACGGGTGTCCTGTTGGATCGCGTGACAACAAGTGTGTTGGCTGACGGCGAAGTGGAGACGATGTTACTGGAGCGAGGTTCCGCCGACATTGCGTACGTGATAGCCCGAGCACATTATGATACTGAACTGCACTTGGATAACATAATTGTCGGTCCTGCGACTGTAGTCACGACGGATGCGTTGGGCGTGTTTCGGTTGAGTTCATTGCCTGCTGGCGATTATCAGATACAAATGCAAGGTCGTAGTGGTTGGGAAGCAACGACACCTATTCAAGTCGGGCGGACTTTGTCTGCGGGGGTGGCGGTTGCTGATGTGCGTTATGGATTGGCGCCGCCGGTTTGGCATCATTTAGATGTTCCCGTGGATGTGGATGCTAGCGGTGACGTTGTGCCACTTGATGCCCTGCTGATCGTCAATGATTTAAATACCCGAGGTGCTCGGCAGCTGTCGGATCCCACTGAGGGAGACGCTCCCCCGCCCTACTACGACGTTAGCGGCGACGGATGGTTGACAAGCTTGGATGCTTTGCAAGTTGTAAATTGGCTAAATGCAAACATGTCGGGTGAATCTGAAGCGGCGATTGGAAGATCTATGGTGAATATATCGACCGCGCCGGTGAATTTATTAACGGCATCAACGTCTGTTGATGATGAGGCAGTGCCACAGACGGTTGGTCAAAGCCCGATTGAATACGATTCAATGGATGATTACTATACACAAGCTGCTGACCAAGTGTTAACGTTGTGGTTCAATCGGAATTCTCTGGAGCGAACAGAGCTTTTAGATGAGAGTAACTCCGACGCAGTTGACGACGGCTTGACGATCGATATTGAATAAATTCAGACTAGGGAATTAACACGTTAATGAGCACCGAACCTCCACAATTAGACGAGCCTGCAGGCGGCGGCGGATTGCTTGCGGAGTCGAGCATGCTTAGTGCAGATGATCTACGTCTACGATCGTCGGCTGTATCCCGCATAGGTTCTGTGCGCAAGGGGATCATGGGACTGCGGATGGAGCAGTGGAAAACACTGTTGCCCGTAGTTAACCACCACGAAAACCAATACCTCAAATTAAATGATCGGGAAATGCGCAAGGCAAGCTTGGCGCTTAGGTTTCGCGCTCGTAGCGGTGAATCATTGTCGAAAATACTTCCTGAAGCTTATGCCTTGGTACGGGTCGCTGCTCAGCGAGTATTAGAGATGCGGCATTACGACGTCCAAATTCTTGGCGGAATGGCGCTGTTTCATGGCGCGATCGCTGAGATGGAAACGGGTGAAGGTAAGACGTTGACCGCCACTTTACCGACATACCTACACTCATTAATGGGTCGGGGAACGCACGTGGCAACGGTTAATGATTATCTGGCAGAGCGTGATGCGGAGTGGATGAAGCCGCTTTACAAGTCGTTGGGGATGAGTGTCGGTGTAGTGCTTACCGACAACGACCGAGACGCTCGCCGTGAAGGATATCACAGCGATATCACCTACGGAACTTCCAAAGAATTTGGGTTTGACTTTATGCGAGACCGTTTGCTGTTGCGTAGGATGGGACGCGAGATGGACGGATTTCTGGGGTCCGGGAGCAGTCAGCGGTGGGATGATTCGGGTGACATGCCCGTGCAGCGTGAGGCCTATTTTGCGTTGCTTGATGAAGCTGACAGTATCTTAATTGATGACGCACGGACGCCGCTGATTATTGGATCTATTGGCGAAGAGGCCCGCGAGCAAATCGTTTCAACGTATCAATGGGCCGCGGAAAATGCGAGTGGCTACGAGGATGTGCATGATTACGAATTTGATCACGAGAAACGTAAGGTCGAATTGACATTTGCGGGAAGGCAACGCGTGCGCACGCTGGAAAAACCTGGGCTGGTTGCTGAAATGGGTTTGGTGGATTTGTATGAATATACAGAACGGGCAGTCAAGGTCGCCCGCGAATTCTTTTTGGATGAACAGTATGTCATCCGCGACGGTGAGATTGTCATCGTGGATGAATCAACGGGACGAATTGCCGAAGGGCGGAAATGGCGAGATGGAATTCACCAAGCGGTCGAAGCGAATGAAGGGGTTGAGGTTTCCGTGCCGACGGGTCAGGCCGCTCGGATTACAGTACAGGATTTGTTTTTGCGGTATCGCCATGTCGCTGGAATGACGGGTACCGCTAGTAGTGCTGCACGGGAATTTCGTAAAGTCTACAAACTAAATGTCGTTAAGATCCCAACTAACCGTCCCAATCAGCGCGAACGCTGGAATGATCTTGTGTTCGGTAGTGAAGATGCGAAGTGGGATGCGATTGTGACCGAAGTTCAAAAAGTGCACGAATTGGGGAGGCCCGTTTTGATAGGAACGCGGTCCATTGATAAGAGTCATTTGTTGTCGGCCAAGCTTAAAGAGGCTCGGATCGAGCATAATGTACTCAATGCCAACGAGATTGAACACGAGGCCGAAATAGTGGAACGTGCCGGGATTGCAGGTCGGGTGACCGTTGCCACAAATATGGCGGGTCGCGGTACTGACATCAAACTCGGTGAGAGAGTTGCTGAGACGGGCGGTTTGCATGTGATTTGTACGGAATTACATGATTCTGCAAGAATTGACAGGCAGCTAATTGGACGATGTGCTCGCCAAGGCGACCCTGGAACCTATCGACAGTACATGGCTCTTGAGGATGATATTCTCAAGGAAGCCCATGGAAAAACCAAAGCTGATCGTTACAAGGCAACGGGCAGCAATATTGTCGGTGATGTAAATCAATACGGTTCGTTGTTACGAAAGGCTCAGCAAAAGGTCGAGAAGAAGCATTTTCGAGATCGAACTGTAATGTTGCATCAAGAGAAAGAACGTAAAAAGTTGCAACGTGAAATTGGGCAGGATCCGTATTTGGACTCAGCTGATTAAACGGACCGTTTACTTGGGAAGGTAGATCAGTTCTCCGGTTGCATCGGATTAGGCGATTAGGGTACATTTTCTGTGGACACACGCACAATGTGTTGGATTGATTCGAAAATAAAAAAATAGAATTACGTATACATCACGGACGAAATGAACAACGTTTGCTAGTCGTGTTTTTCCGGCAAGCCAGCGGATTATATTTTGTGTAGGAATATTTAAGGGCGGTTATTAATTAATGTCATCTGAAATGAATCCGCAGGCGGTCGAGCAAACCAAGCAACAGATACGTGGGTTGGTCAGCGAGATTGCACAATTAGCCAAGAGTGGAATGAGCCCCGACGAATTTTACGCGGCATTTATGCAGAAAATCGTTTCCGCTTTGGCCGCTGCTGGCGGGGCTGTCTGGTCAATCAATGATGAGGGGGTCGCCAAGGTTGCCTATCAAATCAACATTGAAGCGAATCTGCTCGATGAGAGTTCAGAGGACGCTGCCCGTCACGCAAAGTTATTGCACTACATTGCGCATTCGAACGAACCTCAATTAATTCCGCCTAATTCTGGTTTTGGCGAAGATGGAACAATCGGTAACCCTACACCGCATCTGTTGGTGTTGGCACCACTGCAGGGCAATGACGAAGTCGAGGGCGTGGTGGAAGTGTTTCAGCGACCTAATTCTCAACCCGCCACACAACGCGGTTACTTGCGTTTTTTGGTGCAGATGTGTGAGCTTGCCTCGGAGTGGGTAAAGGGGCAGAAGTTAAAGCACTTTAGTGATCGCCATTCGTTGTGGGCCCAAGCAGATCAGTTCAGTCGTACGGCACACCACAACCTCGATTTGCGTGAGACGGTTTATTCGATTGCCAACGAAGGTCGTCGGATGATTGGTTGTGACCGAGTTTGTGTAGCGCTGCGTCGCGGTCAGAAATGCCGAGTGGAAGCGGTTAGTGGACAGGATACAGTGGAAACACGCAGCAATGCCGTTACGCTGCTAAGTAAGTTGTCAACGCGGGTGATGCGCAGCGGCGAACCACTGTGGTATGACGGCGATACCGAAGATTTACCGCCGCAAATCGAAGAGGTGCTTGACGAATATATCGACGAATCATATACCAAGACGCTAGTTGTTATGCCGTTGAAACGCCCTGAGACGCGTGCTGAGGAGGCTCAGGATCCCTCGGAGCGAGACCCTACGGAGGGATCCAAGTATGAGGAATTCATCGGGGCGTTGATTGTTGAGCAAATCGAAACTAACTTACCACGCAGTATACTCGACCCTCGAATTGACCTTGTCTACGAGCACAGTTGCCGCGCAGTGGCAAATAGTATGGAACACAATAACTTGTTCCTGATGCCGATTTGGCGGGCGATTGGTCGAGCGGCGTGGATTATCCGAGTACGAGCATTGCCGAAGACGATAGCGATTGTGTCAGCAGTGATTGCGGTTCTGCTGATGTTTACGCTGATTCCAGTGGATTTCTCAGTTGAATCCGAGGGTATTATTCAACCGATCGATCGTCACGATATCTTCGTCACAGCCAATGGTATTGTCAGTGAACTTAGTGTGAACGACCAGCAGTTAGTGGGAAAAGGCGATAAATTGCTGCTGTTGGAAGATCCGGATCTGCAAATAGAAAAACAACGAGTCAACGGGCAACTTGAAGAAACGAAAAAGCAGATTAGCAACGCACGTCGTGCTCAGTTTCAGATCGGGCTTAGTCCAGCGGATAAGATACGCATTTCCGGTCAAGTGCAGCAGTTGACGTTAAGACGTAACTCACTGCAGGCTGAAATGGCAATCATTGCTAAAAAAGAGGCCTTACTGGAAATACGAAGTCCCTGTGATGGGCAGGTTATCTTGCAATGGGATATTGAGAAAACCCTGTTGCATCGCCCAGTTGCATTGGGACAGATCGTAATGACGGTTGTACAAACCGATGAGGGTCACGATTGGGAAATTGAACTCGCGATGCCAGAACGCCGTTTTGGCAGCGTGGCGAACTATATGTCAGAGCAACAAAGTGAGATATTGAATGTTGAATTTGTCTTAGCCATGAATCCGGAAGAAATATTTACCGGCAAAGTTCGTAAAATCCGCCCAACAACACAAGTTGCCGGTGAAGACGGGCCGGTGGTCATGATTCTAGTGGATTTTGACCATGACGAGTTGAGTGCGCGACTTGACGGCAAATTACGGCCAGGTACGACGGTTACCTGTGATATTCACTGTGGAGAATCGTCGTTGGGATACTCGTGGTTCCATGAAGCGATTCAATGGGTGCAATATCACTTGTTGTTTTAACGTAATAAATGAAGCATAGAACAAACAGAATTGAAATTGAGTTGGGAGTTAAGATGCGTAAAGCAATGGTGGGATTAACTGTTTCGGTATTACTTGCTGTTATGGCCGGACAGTACGCTTTTACACAGCAATCGGCCCCGCAGGCTGCTGCTGGTTTCACAATCGCCGACTGTAACGTCGCGCTGCTCGAAGAAGTTGAAGTGGCCGCGCAGCTACCGGGCGTGATAACGGCAGTTGGTGTACAGGAAGGTGCATCGGTAGAGGCTGGTGACGTCTTGGCGCAGATTGATGACGCAGATGCTCGAGTTCGTCGTCAAGAAGTTGAATTGCAGTTAAAGGTTTCCCAGAAAGAAGCTAGTAATGACATCAATGTTAAAGCAGCAATTGCCTCAGCAGATGTTGCCGATGCGGAATTGAAAGAATCGCAGGCGGTTAACGTTGAGTCTCCAGGTGCGGTCCCTTTAACACAGATTCGTCGTGAAATGTTGACCGTGGAGCGTGCTCGCTTACAAGTCGACGTTGCGGAGGTTGAACTGGAAGTTGCAAGGTTAACTGCCGATGTACGGAAGGCACAGTTGTCGCGGGCGGACCTGGATATCGAGCGACGCAAAGTAACGGCTCCTCTAAACGGCGAAGTAGAACGACGATACAAGGAAGTAGGCGAGTGGGCTCAAATTGGGGACCCTATTTTCCAAATTGTGCGGATGGATGTGTTGCGAATCGAGGGGTTCGTTACTATCGATCAGCAACTACCTCAATTGTTGTTCGAACGGTCCGTGACGGTAAGTTATCGGATCTTTGATCCCGCGGACAAAGCTAATCCCAATAAGATGTTTTCCTTTGAAGGCAAGATTAAGTTTGTTAGTAACAAAGTGGAAGCAGGTGGCGAATACAAAGTGTGGGCCGAGGTCACGAATAAGAAATACAAAGGCCAGTGGGTTTTACGTCCCGGCGTAACGCTCAATATGACTGTGGGTAATTGAATTGGATTTCAAGCGAGTGTTTCTAATGGCTCTTGTTGTCGCTTAATTCGGAGGGGGTAAAGCATTGGTTTCCTTAGCTGATAGTCTTGTAAGCAGTACAAGTCGTCCGGTGTCGTTGCGCATGCGACCGGATTTGTCAGTTAAACGCCAGACCTACCAAGGTCGGTCGTTCTGGGTCGTCAAGGAACCCATTGGGCTGAATTATTACCGCTTTCATGACGAAGAATTTTCGATTCTCAATATGATGGACGGCCATACGAGCATGGATCGTATGAAGGAAGAATTCGAAAGCCAATTTGCTCCCCAGAAAGTAACCTTTCAAGACCTACAGCACTTTATCGGACAACTCCATCGTAGTGGTTTGGTGATCTCCGATGCGCCTGGGCAGGGTCGCCAGTTACGCCATCGTCGAGACACCAAAAAACGCAAAGAATTGATGGGCAAGTTCACTAATGTTTTTGCCTTGCGGTGGCGTGGTATCGACCCGGAACGAATTTTGAATCGTTTGTATCCGTTTACCGGTTGGTTTTTTTCTTGGCTAACCGTTTGCTTTGTGTTGGCATTAGCTACGTCTGCGTTGACATTAGTAGCCGTTCAATTCGACGTTTTTCAGTCTAAGATGCCGACCTTTCATCAGTTTTTTGGCGCTCATAACTGGATTTATCTCGGAACATCCATGGCAGTTGTTAAAGTGCTCCATGAATTTGGTCATGGCTTAACGTGTAAGAGGTATGGTGGAGAATGTCATGAAATGGGGTTCATGCTGTTAGTTTTTACCCCGGCACTGTACTGCAACGTTTCCGATTCGTGGATGTTACCCAATAAATGGCACCGGATTTTTATCGGTGCCGGTGGGATGTATGTGGAGATGTGCATCGCCTCGGCTTCAACCTTTGTGTGGTGGTTCAGTCAACCTGGCCTGTTGAATCAATTGGCTCTGAGTCTGATGTTTGTCTGTAGTGTTAGTACATTGATGTTTAATGGGAATCCACTGCTGCGTTTTGATGGATATTATATCCTGATGGACCTCATCGAGATTCCTAACCTGCGGCAGAAAGCAACGGAAGTCTTGAAGCGATTTGCGGTAGGTGTGTGTTTAGGGATCGAACAGCCAGAGAGTCCGTTTTTACCCAAGCGCAATCATTTCTTTTTTGGACTCTATACTGTCGCCGCCGTGATTTATCGGTGGTTGATCGTATTCTCGATTTTTATGTTTTTGAATCAAGTGTTAGAGCCTTATGGCTTGAAGGTCTTAGGGCAGTTGATGGGGGCAATGGGCGTTTTTGGGTTGGTTGTTCAGCCCGTCTGGCAAATGGGGAAATTCTTTTATACACCAGGAAGGATGCATAAAGTGAAGAAGCATCGATTGGCCGCTACGGTCGGAGTTATAGCAGCGTTTGTTGGCGTCATCTGTTTGGTGCCTTTTGAATATCACATCGATTGTGCGGTACGATTAGTGCCACGCGAGTATGCGGTGAGTATTCAATCGGTCGGCGATGCGACAGATGTGTCAAAGCACGAAGTTGATTATTCACGGCGCCTGTCGGCAACCGTTTTTGCTCAAGCGAATGGTCGGCTTGTGGAAATGAATGTTACGGCCGGGAGTTGGGTCGAAAAGGGCGATCTCATTGCTCGTATTGAAAATGAAGATATTCAAATACTACTGATCAAATTGAAAAATGCGTTAGCCGAAGCAGAGGCGCGTCAAGCAATATTAAAGAAACAACGTGGTGTGGACCCTCAGGCTCCTGAGGAATTGGTCGAAGTTCGGGAGACGATTGAATCACTACGAAACCAGCTAGCTAAACAAGAGATTAAGGCTGAGTTGCTATTGGTAAATGCACCTATCGCCGGGGTGGTGATTCCGGCAACCTTCAAGGCTTCTCAAGGGGGCGCGGGAAATTTGCCGGGCTGGTCGGGGTATCTGCTTGATCGAGAGAACCTTGGGGCATCGATTGCACCGGAGGATGCCGTTTGTAGGATCGCGACACCGCGAGACGATGAACTGGCCGCCGCCAAGGCAGATGTAGGAGTCACAGCGGTCACCGCCGCAAAAGTACAGATGGATGCCGAATTGGTTGTGGATCAAGCAGATATTGAATTGATAAAAAGCGGTAACCTTGTGGAAATCTGCTTAGAGCTGGCACCAAATACCGTTTATGAAACGGAGATTCGTGATATTTCCTTCGCGATATTGGTTGAGAGTCCGGCCAATTTGACAAGCCAATCTGGAGGGCAGTTAGGCACGGTACTTGATTCATCCGGCCGGGCTAGACCAGTGAGTCCGAGTTACTATGCGCGTGCACCGATGGATGTTTCAGCGGCACTGTTGTACCAGGTCGACTTACGTGGTCAGGCCAAAATTTATCCCAAACAGAAACGTTCTTTGGGATGGAGATTGTACCGGTATGCGGCTCGGACTTTTCACTTTCAAATGTAATTGGAAAATATGTTGCATCGCTGTTGAGCCTAACCTCGCTTTCGTGTTATAAACGTCGAAACATTGAAGTAACTAAGATAAAAATTGATAGTCATTTTGGAGAAAATTGATGGCCAAGGACAAAGAGCAAGAAGAAACAAACGAAGTACCTGACGACGAAGCGACAGGAACGACCGACGGCGATGCCACTGACGACGCGGCTAGTGATACAGCGCCCACAAATGAACCAGTGGCTCCTCCACAGCGGGTAGCAGTGGAAGTTGATGATTCGGAAACGACTTGCACCTATGCAAACTTCTGTCGAGTCACAGGATCTCCCGAAGAGTTGATTGTTGATTTTGCATTGAATCCTCAACCAATGGGTGCACCAACCTCGCCGATTAAAATTAAACAACGAACGGTTATGAATTACTACACTGCTAAGCGACTGCTCGCAGCGCTGCAGATGTCAGTACAGCGTCACGAAGCTGTGTTCGGAGTTTTGGAAACGGATATTTCTAAACGAGTAACTTCAAAATAGTCAACGTTAAGTATTGCGAATTTATTAACCGCAGTTGTTACGAGATTTACTCGAACAACTGCGGTTTTGCATTGGTGAGCATGGCGAGATATTACTTCGCTGCATAGTTAACGAGTCGTTGGTCCATTTGTTGGACGCATGGTTTGATTCGATATTGGCACATGGAGTCTTGTATTAATTGCGAGTCATAGGGCCAGAGATTACCATGCTGATGTTTTTTGATGAGTTCAGCGAGCTTTACCGCGAGTTGTTGGGCGGAGCCGTCGAAAAAATGACATTCGCGTTCTGGGCATTGAGGCAATTGCAAAACTTCCGGGTATGCTAGTCGCTCCGGCAGCATCGGAAAACAACCACAGGCGATAGACTCAACCGCAGTAATACCGAAAAACTCATGAATCGCCGTGGAAATAAAGATGTCGGATTCGGTAAGTGTGTCGAGATATGATTGGCGAGAGGGTTGATATCCCCAGCGTTGAATGATATCGGCGAATTCGGATTCCGCTTCGGCAAAGACTTTTGGGGAATCGCGAAAAGATTCGCCGATTACACTCAGTCGAAAAACAGCCCCCTGCTCTCTCAGCAACCTGATGGCCTCGAAAAACGTCGCGGGATCCTTGTCAAACTCCCACCGAGCGGCCCAGCATAGAATTGGAATGTCATTTTGCTTTACGGCGACGTCACGCGGAACATCGACCGGCGGATAGTGTATCTCGCTTTTGGGCGCAATCGAATCGATCTCCAACAGTGGTTGATAATCCGGCATGCGTTGTAGGAAGGCAGGCAGATTCCGAATAAACTCATTTTGGTTGAATTGTGAATTCCACCATACGTGGTCAGCGGCAAGGGCCGAGGTGAAATTGGTGAACACAAAATGGTGATCCCATTCCCGAGGAGTCTGAGATGGGTAGGTGAGTTGGTTTTCGTGGAAATACAGAACCGATATTGCTTCAGAAAATAATCGTGGATGTAGTCCCGTGAGTTCTGCGAGATTGAGCATGTCCGAGCAGAAAACGATATCCCAATTCTTGCCGGTTGTTTGCAATTGTTGGATTTGTGAAGCAGCGTGTATCGCGGCGTGCCGCATCCGCCATTTCCATGAGTGCGGTGGAAGTGTGATTGTATCCCATGTATGTACGCTGTTGGCGATCCAGCCGTCTAGGAAAGCTTGGTGGCTACCACCGTAGTAGGGTTCAATGGCGAGAATGCGGAGTGTCATTTGTGAACACGAACTTGCGATTTAGTGCGAGTGCCCGTCACCATGGTCATGCTCAAACTCACCGGTGTATGGCGTGTCTTCGATGAGCACGGTCGTTCTCGCCGTGACGCCATGTCCGACCATTTCTAGTCGTTGTAGTAGAACTGCATCGGTGATTTGGAATTGGTGGTGCTCGGCGGCAGTTGGGTCAACGGATGGAATTGTTTGGGTAATGGAGGCATCTTTGAGTGTGGTTGTGATCGTGATGCTGGCCGCCGTGGTGGTCACGTCTGATTTGGCGTGGTCATCAAGTAAGAAGAACGTCAGTTTGCCGGATTCATCATGCAGCCATTCGAGGTGGAAAGCTTCGCCACCAAGTCCAATCAACGAACCGTCATGTGGCCCAGCTGCACTGTGGTCATGTCCGTGATCGTGGTCATCCTGGCCTTGGGTGTTCGTAGTGGGAGCAGGTTCAACGGGCGCTGTTTTTTCAGGGGAGCAGCCTATAAAAAAGGCAACAGCGGCTAGTGTAAGTACGCTTATCGTATTAAATTTCATGATGTTTGATGCCTTCAAAGAGACAGATTTCGGAAAAAGAATGTCAAGGGAGATTAAAATATACTTATACCATGCCAAATGGTGAAAATCCATTCATGAGCGAGTTTGCTGCTGTTCTACGAAACCACTAGTTCGCTGGTTCAGAAAAATGTTAACACGATTTCCCGCATTTAACCGGCACCATATGGCACGATCTAAAAGTCGACCATATAACGGACGCCGAGTATTCCGTAGGATCCATTTTGTGGTGTGCCGGTGGTGTTGTCGCCAGCGACAACTGAAGAGTCTGAGATGCGACCCTTCATGTAGTTGATTTGGATGCGGGAGCGGGATGACCACCAGTAGTTAAGTCCAATCGACAAGGATTTTCCAACGCCGCCAAAGATGTCATCGTCGGTAAAGTCGGCGTAGGAGTACCGAATCGCGACTTGCCAGGCGCCACCACGAGGACCACCGGCATCAGGTGTGAATGGGTCAAATGGGAGTGTTCGGCCAATCGTTCCGGTATCTCGACTCCAGGGTGTGTGGTCACCGTTGAGCCAATAAGATGCTTGGATATGCCCTGTTTGAAATAGGAGATTCGCAGCTCCAGTGCGGTTTACTTGGACAACCTGATATTCACTCTGGATGTTGAGTGGGCCATAGTTAAGCACACTTTCGAGACCCCAGAGGGAGTATCTATCTGCTAACGCAATGCGACCCGTGTTTAGCCAGCGGCTAGATGTGCGGGCCTCTGGCCGCGTATGGAATCGAGCCTGGTTGATTGCCGAATCAGGGTCGGTGTTAACGACGGACCCAGAAACAGCCCAATGACCATAATTTCGTCCAGCGGTTTTTTCGTCGTACCAAAACGTCTTTGCAAATCGACCCGCAAATTCTGCCTGATATACACCATTCTCCGTGGTGGCGAATACCCTGCCCGTAAATTGAGGATCCTCTGCCATGAAAGCACCGTACCGCCAGTTGTAAACCTTGTCCTGAGAAACGCCATAGGATTGTAAGCCAAAACGACGGGCGTCTTGATTGATGGCCTCGATGCCAAATGGACGTTCAATAAGGGTGTTGTATCGACTCGAAGCGAGGGTGGCGAGTCCGTAAGGACGTTTTTGCTGACCAATAATCAATGTGTTCAGCATTGGCAGGCCCCGAATCCCGATGTAGGCGTCTTTGAATACAATCTTGTCTGGATTGGCAAAATCCATTTCTATTTTATAAATGCCGTTATCACCCCACGTCCCGGTTGGTCCGAAACGGAGTCGCCTGAACCCAATATGGTCTGCTGGATCAATTAGGGGATCACCAGTTTCAATTTCATTAGTAACACTGTCGCCTTCGATGAAGGCCCAGTGGTCAAGATGGATTCGACCTCCCCACTTCTGTGTGGCGGTTGTGTTGATGCCACTGTCCCGATTGTGCTCAGCCAAAGATCGTTTTTCGAGTGTTTCAAGTCGCTGTAAGATTGAGGGTGTTTGATTCTGCGAAGCGGCCCTGTAGGAGACTGGCATGGAGGTTTGCGAGGTTGGTACAAATTGTGCTAGCAGATCGTTGCTCATCAGAGTCAAAAGAAACATGACAACGATGGTTGATTGCTTTGACATTCTGTGAATCCTTTCACGTTCCGACTTGTTCGTTTATTGGTAGTGCTAGCAATGTTGCAAACAAGACGAATAATGCTTCTACAGTGTTGTTCGGTAATGGCGTTATCTGAGAATTACTAAGATTGTATTTTTTGCCGTGAATGCTTGGGATTGGTCACGAAATTCCAAAACTGACGTTGTATGAAAACATGGATAACCTTACTATTCCCACCTAGAAACCATGGAAACGATAATGGATGGTTAACTTGGTAGTCTTTTTTGCAGCGATGTTTGCTGAAAACGACTCTATGTTGATGCGATTTTGGATGTCTAGGCGTCGAGAAGTTTGATGGAAACATCAAAATTCGGCATCTGGAGGTGTGGAAATGGTGAAAGTGTGCCGATTATGACGAGTATTCCGACAAAACCGTTAATTCTGGTTTTGTGGGTTAAAGTGGTTNGTAATTGCATTTGGGGCATCAATGGTGGCGGCTCAATATCCAGGTGCTTCTGTGTATGGAGGCGGTGGCACGCCTTATCAGCCAGGAGGTTTTTATAACCAACAACCAGCGAATGCTCCGCCGGCTTACGGCGGGCAGTTGGGTCCGCAGCCCGGTGTGATGGCCCCGATAGGGACGTATCCACAGGCGCAGGGTCTGCGAAGCAATATCATGCCAAGTGCGGCGGGGGTTATGCCAGGCGGCGTACAGCAGGCTGGTGTTTCTGCGATTGCTACTGAGCGAGAAGCCGATCGTTTTCGAGCATTTGGACGTAATAACGCCAGTCGAGTTTCCAGTCGATTTGAACAGGCTGTCGTGCTTCGCACTCCTCGTTGGTTTGATATAGCTATTGACGCCATGTACATGGACCGTGATGCCGGGACGGGCCAGGCAGGCTTGTCGAGCGAGGGGATTGCTGGACCGATTGTACTAACAACTGACAGTGGCGCGTTTTCACGAGAAACTGGTATGCGGTTTGAAGCCGCAGTTCCGTTATCGAACTCACGTGTTGTTGAGTTTACGTACTACGGGTTGATGAGTTTTAGTGCTGACAATTCCGTCAGCAGTAACGGCAATTTATTCTCAGTGCTCAGTAACTTCGGTACTGCTCCCTTCGGCGGATTTGGCGAAACGGGACAAGCTGACGAGCACAGTATGACATACAGTTCAGATCTGGATAACGTGGAGCTCAGCTTTCGCCATCGTTGGATGGACCCACATAGTCGCTGGCAAGGGTCTTGGATCGCCGGCGTGCGACATGTTTATCTGACAGAATCATTTGGATTTAGTTCGCAATCGTCCAATGGTGTATTGGATTATGATTCGCGAACAATCAACGCGATTACTGGTGGCCAAATTGGTGGTGATCTTTGGTATCAAGCTACAACAGATCTTAGTTTCGGAGCTGCCGTCAAGTTCGGTGCCTACGGAAATCAGGTCAAAAGCCGATCGACTTACTTTGCGACGTCGATTAACCCGCCGGTTGGAACCGACGATGAAACCAATCGTGCGACATTCCTAGTTGAAGGTCGAATTATGGCGAACTGGAAGCTGAATCAGAATTTAACACTGCGAATTGGATATGAAGTGCTCTATATTGATGGTGTCGCTTTGGCATCGGATCAATTCAGCACCAACCCTCCGTTCGTTCAGCCAGTGGCTGCTTCGTCGTTAATAGACAATGGAGACGTGTTATATTCCGGTTTTAGTGCTGGTTTTGAGTGGATGTGGTAGTCAAAACGTCAATTTAATTGACGCGTTTGGAATAAACAACAACGATGGTTATTGTGGGTTCTTTGATCGGAACTCGATGTGTAATCGTATTGGAACTTAAATAGAAGTTTTCCTCGAGATGCGGCAGATGCAAAAAACGTTTAAGAAATATATGAAACGCAGAACCCAACGAACCGACAAGCGGGAGAAATTCCTATCCGGGCTTCAGTTTGAAGCTTTGGAGGATCGCAATTTGCTGGCCGCCGATATGGGTGCCGCCTTTGCGGAAATTGCTGAGGGCGAAGATCTGGGTGGTTACATTTTTGCGCCGTCGACTACGGTCGGTGCCGATGGTTATCAATCCGGTTTTTCGTTGGGCAAGGTACCGCTGCAGGTTGCCCAGGAATATCTCACAGCTAATGCATCGGATTTCGGACTAACGGATGCGGATTTAGGTAGCTATCGTATTTCCAGTCAGTTCGTTAGTCAACATACACGTGTCACGCATATTGCATTGCAGCAACAGTATAATGGTCTGGATGTGCTTGGCAGCATGATCAGTGTTAGTGTTGATAATGATGGCCGAATCGTTGCGGCAGGGTCATCTTTTCTTCCCGGACTCGGCGATGGTGGGTCAACGGACCCATTAATGACCAGTACAGATTCAATTGATGCTTTGACATCGGCGTTTTCGGCATTAGGTCTGACCGTCACCGAATCTCCAGTGCTATTGCAATCGCCAACTGGGCAGAACCAATCTACGATCATATCGGACGCTGGCGTTACGAGTCAGCCCATTTCAGCAGCATTGGGTTACACTTATAATGGAGTCTCCGTCGAACTAACGTGGGGATTTGATATCACCACGAATAACGGGGACCACGCTTACGCCGCCTTCGTGTCTGCTGAGTCGGGCACGTTTCTGATGGCGATAGATGGGGTGATGAATGCGAAATACAACGCGATCATTATGCCAGATATGCATCTGGATCAAGGGTCGCAACAAATAATCGAGGACCCCGCAGACTTATTAGTGTCTCCGTTTGGGTGGCATGATACCAATGCTGTCGTTGGACCAGAGTTTACAGATACGCGTGGTAACAACGTCTTCGTTCAGGTCGGGGGTCTTGACGCCCGCCCGCCGAACCCGACGGGTGATCGCGCCCAGGGAGGTCCGGAATTAGAGTTTTTGGATGAGTTCAATCCGGATTTAGCGCATTCCATAGAACAAAATCAACGATCCTCGACTACCAATACGTTTGTGGCACTGAATCAAACCCACGATATTCTGGCACGTTACGGATTTGATGAGGCGGCGGGTAACTACCAAGCAACCAACTATACGGGATTGGGATTGCCCGGTGATGCTATGTTAGCGGATGTGGACGATCCGGATGTCATTTGTAACGCCTCGGTGGCGTTTGTTCCGTCACCGGCTGCTGCAGCGGATGTTGATGGTCAAGACGTGAATATGGAATTGAATTTTTGTAACCTGACCGTGCCAGGCCGTGACTCCGGTATGGATAATAGCGTTGTTGTTCATGAATTCGGTCATGCGTTGCTAGCGCGATTAATTGGTGGCCCCTTGTGGATGCAGGGATCGGTTGCTAATTCCCAAATTGGCGCGATGCATGAAGGGGCGGGGGATTACCTGTCGCTGATTATGGGCATGAGAACGACATCTGATCCTGGCGATGCGATTGTCTTGGGCGGTTGGTATTATGGTGATCCGGCAGGGATAAGGCGGCAACCTTACTCCTATGATCAAGCTATTGGTGGACGGACGTTCGAAGATTGGAACACGGAGGACGATCCCTCAACAGGTATTCCTAATACAGAGGTTCATCAGGCTGGTGAAATCTGGGCAGCGGTGTTGTACGATATGACTTGGGAACTGATCTTTAAGTACGGCGGCACTCGCGATGGATCAGCGATGGAAATTGCCTTTAATGAGGATCTACACCACGCGGTTGGACGTACCAATGCAGCTGGAACAGCAACTCTATTTACCACGCCGACTTCGATGCTTGGGCCTGATCTGTTAGACCTGACTACTGGTGCTAATAATTTGGCAATGCAGTTGTTTATCGATGGGATGAAATATACGACGGCGAACCCCACGTTTACGGATGCTCGCGACGCAATTCTGGCAGCCGATCAGGCGCTCACTGGGGGAGTTAATCATGACGCTCTGTGGCGTGCATTTGCCCGACGCGGGATAGGTTTCCGTGCGTTTGGCGGTCTTCTGACAACAACGGTTCCTATTGATTCCTCCTATGAATTGCCCACCACGCCTGCTCATATTACAGGCACGGCATTTATTGATGCGGACGGTGACGGTGTTCGTCAGGTCACCGAATCACCACTGGCTGACACGCTGGTCTATATGGACTTGAATGACAATGGTACCCATGAACGACTGGAGCCATGGCAAGCCACGGACGCCGAGGGTCTCTATTCATTTGAGTTGTACCTCGGTGGCCCCTTCTCGATTAAGGCACTGCCGCAAGTTAATTTCCGACAAACACTGCCGGATCCGATTCAGGTTGAAAGTGGGCCCATTAACGATGGTGGACACGATGTCTTTGTTGTGACGGGCAAATCTACCGCGGAAATTGATTTCGGTTTTGTGCCCTCGGATCAAACCTTGGGAATCTTTGGTACTAAATTTGGTGATGAGAATGCCAACGGCGTGCAGGATCCTGGTGAAGTCGGAATTGCCGGAGTTTACATTTATGTTGACCTAGATAATGACAGTCGAATTGATATCGGCGAACCAGCGGCGATTACCGACGAAGACGGTAATTACGGCATCGATTACAACGAAGCGGGTTCGGTGACGATCCGCGAAGTACTGGATCCAGGTTTCGTTCTGACCGCTCCTGCCAGTGGTCAACATGTTATTACGATTGTCGTGGGTTTACCCTACATCGACGTCGACTTTGGTAATAACGCCGTGGTTGACTTTGGCGATGCTCCGGATACCTATGACCTTGCGGGCGAAGCCTCCCATGGGATTGTCGCAGGACTCTTTATGGGTGCAGGCGTTGATGCCGAAGTTGCTGCTCAGAGCGGTGCCTTTGCCGATGGCGATGATAACTCTGATACAGATGACGAAGATGGCGTGACGTTTACCACACAGCTGGTCGCTGACGCGACTGCCAGCGTTGATATTGAAATCAGTACTTCAAACGTCTCGCGGGGTGTGATCCAAGCCTGGCTCGACTTTGATGCGGATGGCGTGTTTGATGCTGATGAACAAATTATTACCGACGGCGACGTTGTGGCCGGTACGAACACGTTTACTTTCAATATTCCGGCGGGTGCTCAACTGGGCGATACCTATGCTCGATTCCGCTATGGCTACGAACGCGGCCTTGGCCGGCGAAGTTGAAGATTACGCAATTGGCGTACTGACAGATCAACCACTGGCCGTCGATGACCGCTTAGAAGTCGATGTGAATAGTGACTTTAATACGCTACTGGTGATGCAGAACGACCTTGAAAGTAGTACTCCACCTAATACAGTTGTGGGAGTTACGGTAGGCGATTCTGGGGCAATCATTCAAATTGCTCCTGGCGGGACTCACGTCCTTTACAAGCCAGCCTTGGGTGATATCGACGGCGATAGCTTCGATTACACAATTCAAGACGGAGCCGGAAACCAATCGGTTGCGACGGTGACAATCGTTCATTTGCAGCCATCTGAAAGCTATCCTGATTTGTTTGCGGTTGATGACTATACGGTTGTTGTCGGCGCTGTCACAGCACCCGCATTCACGGATATCAACGTTGTCGCTAACGATCATTCTGGCCAAGCAGATCCCGTAGTCGTGTTGGCCGTCATCGATGGTCCTGTCAACGGAACGGCATCCATTCACAGTGGACAGATTCGCTACACACCAAACGCCGGTTTCTTTGGGCTGGACAAACTAACCTATACCATCACCAACGCTTTGGGTGTTGATACCCACAAGGGTAACGTTGCGATCCAAGTGACTACCGATGGTTTTAATCCTACGGATGACGATATCTCATATATCGTGCAAGCGATTCACCCAACAAGTGGTGCCTTGGTTGATTCAGTCGATATTGAAGTCGGTGAAACGCTCACCGTCCAAATATCTGTCCAAGATGGACGACCCGTGACTGCTAGCGACGCCGGTATATTCGCTGCCTACCTAGATCTGGTTTATGGTCGTGACAACCTGCAAATGATTACTGATAGCCTGACCTTTGGGGCGAGTTTCCCGAATGGTCAATCTGGTGACTTGTCAGTTCCTGGATTGGTTAACGAAGCGGGAGCGTTCCAAGACTTAGCAGTTGTCAACGGTAGTGCACCGCTGACGGTCTTCACTGTTGATTTCCGCGGATTGAATCCAGGCGTAACGACTGTGCAAGCAGATCCGGCTGACGTCAGTAGCGATTCACCTGTACCCGGCACTTCGCCGCTGCATGATACGCTGACGATTAATCCCGCTGCGGCAGTCGCTCATAACGATATTAACTTCAGGACGCTTACCGTAGCTGTTACCAGCGGTAGCGGTGAAGGTGAATTGGATATTAACCAAGACGGCGCAGTTACGCCGCTCGATGCGTTGAATATCATCAATAACCTCAACGCTAACGGTTCACGAGGGTTGGCAGAAGGTGAAGAGTTATCTTACGACGACCGCCTAGACGTGAACCGAGACGAGTACATCACTCCGCTTGATGCACTCTCGATTATCAACTACCTGAACAATCGTAGTGAAGTTATGAATGAGGCGGCTGAGGGCGAATTCACGCCAACGGCACCTACCCAATCAAAGTTGGACATATCAATTGACAGTATCGACATAGTAGTTGCTGATGCTCCAGAAGCTACTGGTGTCGACGAATGGATGCGAGTTCGTGAAAACGAAATTGGACTGTCAATGTTTGTTGGTGGAAATCACGACAGTGTTGAAGCCGATGAGATCGAAGAATTAGAGTTGGCCATTAACGATATGGCCGATGACATCTTCGGTGAATGGATTTGAGCCACGAGGCACAAGTGAATCGACGGTAACCGAGCGTCGTTTTATCAATAGGAGTCATGTGGTCGGTGTTGATACCAAGGATGGTTATTAAGGTTGTTGCCTTAACGAGCTGATAATCGTTCTTAAACAGGGGGATTTCTCGATATATGGCAGACGTAAAAAAAGCAGCAAAGCCTGAAACGCAGGGAGTTTCTTGCTGGGCTGCAGTTTGAAAACCTAGAAGATCGTAATTTGCTGGCGGGCGATCTAGGAGCCGCTTTTGCGGAAATTGCCGAAGGCGAAGATCTGGGTAACTTTATCCTAGCACCGTCGACGATGGTGGGCGCCGATGGTTACCAATCGGGTTTTTCGTTGGGTAAAGTACCTTTAGAGGTTGCCGAAGAATATCTGCAGGCGAATGCGTCCGATTTTGGGTTAACCGCAGAAGACTTGGGTAGTTATCGTGTTTTGAGCCAGTTTGTGAGCGAGCATACTCGGGTTACACACATCGCACTGCAGCAGCAGTACAACGGCCTAGACGTGCTCGGTAGCCTCATCAATATTAGCGTTGAAAATGATGGCCGAATCGTTGCCGCAGGATCAACCTTCCTGCCTGGGTTAGGTGATGGTGGGACGACCGATCCCCTGATGACGAACACCGATCCGATTGATGCTTTGACGACAGCTTTTTCTGCGCTTGGGTTAACTGTCACGGAATCGCCGGTGCTATTGCAGCCGCCCACCGGGCAGAATCAATCAATAATTATCTCGGAATCTGGTGTTGCTAGTGAACCCATCAAAGGGGCACTTGGCTATGCCTATAACGGCAGTGGTGTGGATTTGTTCTGGGCGTTCGGGATTAATACGAAAGACGGACAGCATGCGTATGCTGCGTTTGTATCTGCTGAATCGGGTGACTACCTGATGGCGATCGATGGAGTTATGAATGCCAAATACAACGCCATCGCTTTGCCGGCTGGGAATCCGGATGAAGGTTCGCAACAAATTATTGAAGATCCGGCGGATTTACTGGTCTCACCATTCGGCTGGCACGACACCAATGGTGTTGCTGGTCCGGAATTTACAGATACCCGTGGAAACAATGTGATTGTGGAAACCGGGGACGTTGGGCCCCCGTCAAATCCGATAGGCATTCGTGCTGACGGTGGTGTTGATCTGGCGTTTCTGGACATTTTTGATCCGGAACTGGAACATGATGTATTGCAGAATCAGTTATCATCCACTACGAATGCTTTTTTCACCATCAATCAAATCCATGATATTACGGCGCGCTACGGATTTGATGAAGCGGCAGGGAACTTTCAGACAACGAATTATACAGGAACGGGAGTGGCCGGAGATGCTCTGCTTGTTAATGTTGATGATCCGGATGCGATTTGTAATGCTTTTGCCGATATTAACCCTCCGGGTTTCGCCCCGCTCGCGGCTGTTGATGGAGTTGATGTGGAATTAACATTGGGGTACTGTGATGTGCTCCCGCTTCCCCCGCCGCCCCTGCCGCCGCTGAATCCAGTGGTACCCGGTCGTGATGTTGGGATGAATACTTCCGTTGTTGTTCACGAATTTGGTCACGCTATGACTGCGCGGCTAATTGGGGGGCCATTTTATATGCAAGGATATTTTCCTGGTACCCAAATGGCTGGGATGCATGAAGGCAATTCAGATTATCTGTCGCAGTTAAGCGGGATGAGAGCTACTGATGATCCGACAGACGCGCAAAGCACGGAGCGTTGGTATTCGGATTACCAAACTAGTCGGCGTCAACCCTATTCCTATGATTTCGCCATTGATGGCAGAACGTTCGAAGATTGGAATATACTACTTGACCCGGTTACCGGGTTACCCAATACAGAACCCCATCAGGCGGGTGAAATCTGGGCATCGATGTTATATGACATGACTTGGGAATTGATCTTCAAGTATGGTGGCGCCCGAGACGGTTCGGCGATGGAAATTGCCTTTAATGAGGATTTGAGTCAGGCTGTGGGTCGTACCAATGCGGCTGGAACAGCAACTCTGTTTACCACGCCGACTTCGATGCTGGGGCCTAACCTCTTAGACCTGACTACCGGTGCTAATAATTTGGCAATGCAGTTGTTTATTGACGGGATGAAATACACGACGGCGGATCCCACGTTTACGGATGCTCGCGACGCAATTCTTGCAGCGGATCAGGCACTGACCGGTGGCGTTAATCATGACGCATTGTGGCGGGCATTTGCCCGTCGTGGGCTTGGGTTTGGTGCAGATGGTGGTATTACCACGGCGCAAGTGCCCATCATCACAGGCTATGACCTGCCACCGACACCCGCTGATATTACCGGTAACGTCTTTATCGACGCGGATGGCGATGGCGTTCGTCAAGTGACGGAAGCACCTTTGCCAGGTGTCACCATTTACATGGACCTGAACGATAATGGCACGCATGAGCGACTTGAACCGTATCAATCCACGGACGTCGATGGCAACTACACATTTGAGTTATATCTAGGTGGTGCCTTCTCGATTAAGGCATTGCCTCAAACGAATTACCGACAAACACTGCCCGATCCTATTCAATTTGAAGGTGGTCCCATCAATGATGGTGGTCATGACGTCTTCGTGGTTACGGGTGCGTCCACAGACGATGTTGATTTTGGGTTTAAGCCGTCCGGTCAGACCATCGGGGTGTTTGGCACTAAATATAATGATGAGAATGCCAATGGCGTGCAAGATCCAGGTGAAACTGGAATTGCCGGCGTCTACATTTATGTCGATCTTGATAATGATGCCCGGATTGATGTTGGTGAACCCGCTACCATCACCGATGAAGACGGAAATTATAATATTATTTATAATGAAGCAGGTCCGGTGACGATTCGCGAAGTACTGGATCCCGGTTTCGTTCATACCGTCCCAGCCAATGGCCAAAATGATATTACGATGATCTTAGGCCTTCCCTCACTTGACGTTGACTTTGGAAATAATTCAGTGGTCGACTTTGGCGATGCTCCGGATACCTATGACCTGGCGGGCGAAGCGTCGCATGGAATTGTCGAGGGTTTGTTTATGGGGGCTGGCGTGGATGCCGAAGTTGCTGCTCAAAGCGGTGCCTTTGCCGATGGCGACGATAACTCCGATACAGACGACGAAGATGGCGTCACGTTTACTACACAACTTGTCGCCGACACGGTTGCCAGTGTTGATATTGAAATCAGTGCTTCAAACGTCTCACGAGGTGTGATCCAAGCCTGGCTCGACTTTGATGCTGATGGCGTGTTTGATGCTGATGAACAAATCCTCAAAGACCGTGACGTTGTAGCGGGTGCGAATACGTTTACGTTCAATATCCCGGCAGATGCGCAACTTGGCGATACCTATGCTCGTTTCCGTTATGGCTACGAACGCGGACTTGGACCCAACGGCGCGGCGACGGCAGGCGAAGTGGAAGATTACTTTATCGGCGTGCTGACCGACCAACCATTGGCAGTCGATGATCGCTTCGAAGTCGATGTGAATAGTGACTTCAATACGTTGCTCGTCATGCAAAACGACCTCGAAAGCAGTTCTCCGCCGATCACAGTAGTGGGAGTTACGGTCGGCGATTCCGGAGCAATCATTCAAGTCGCTCCGGGTGGAACGCATGTTCTTTATAAACCAGCTTTGGCTGATATCGACGGTGATTCCTTCGATTATACAATTCAAGACGCTGCCGGAAATCAATCGGTTGCAACGGTGACAATCGTTCATTTGCAACCGTCGGAAAGCTATCCAAATTTGTTCGCGGTTGATGACTATACGGTCGTTGTTGGCGATGCCGTAGCACCAGCATTCACGGATATAGACGTTGCCGCTAACGATCATTCTGGTCAAGCGGATCCCGTAGTTGTGTTGGCCGTTATCGACGGTCCTGTCAACGGAACGGCATCCATTCATAGTGGACTGATTCGTTACACACCAAATCCCAATTTCTTCGGCCTCGATAAATTAACCTATACCATTACGAACGCTTTGGGTGTTGACACCCACAAGGGTAACGTCGCGATTCAAGTGACGGCCGATGGTGTCAATCCTGCGGATGATGATATCTCCTATATCGTTCAAGCAATTCACCCCACCAGCGGTGCTTTGGTTGATTCAGTCGATATTGAAGTCGGTGAAACACTCACCGTCCAAGTATCTGTTCAGGATGGACGGCCGATCGTTGCTAACGACGCCGGAATATTCGCTGCCTACCTCGATCTGGTTTACGGTCGTGACAACCTACAAATGGTTACTGATAGCCTGACTTTTGGAGCGAGTTTCCCGAATGGTCAATCTGGTAACCTGTCAGTTCCTGGATTGGTTGACGAAGCCGGAGCGTTCCAAGATTTGGCCGTTGTAAACGGAAGTGCTCCGCTGACGGTCTTCACTGTTGATTTCCGTGGGTCAAATCCGGGCGTAACGACTGTACAAGCAGATCCGGCCGACGTCAGTAGTGACTCACCGGTACCTGGTACGTCACCCCTACACGACACTTTGACGATTAATCCTGCAGCGGCAGTCGCGCATAACGATATTAACTTCCGGACTCTTACTGTAGCTGTTACTAGCGGTAGTGGTGAAGGCGAATTGGATATTAACCAAGACGGCGCAGTTACGCCGCTAGACGCGTTGAATATCATCAATAACCTCAACACCAACGGTTCACGAGCGTTAGCAGAAGGTGAAGAGCTATCTTATGACAACCGTCTGGATGTGAACCGAGACGACTATGTCACACCGCTCGATGCACTCTCGATCATCAACTACCTCAACAACCGCACTGATCTAGCCGGCGGGATGGCTGAGGGCGAATTTACGCCAACGGCCCCTATCCTTTCAAAGTTGGACACATCGATTGACAGTATCGATATAGTAATTGCTGATACTCCTGCAGCTGCGGGTGTCGACGAGTGGATGCGAGTTCGTGAAAACGAAATTGGATTGGCAATGTTTGTCGGTGGAAATCACGACAGTGTTGAAGGGGATGACGGCGATGATTTGGAGTTGGCCATTAACAGTATGGCTGATGACATCTTCGGTGAGTGGCTCTAAGCTACTCTGCAGACAGACATCAAGTTATAATGCCTTAATTGTTTATTACATCTGAGGCATTATTTATGCGCGATTCTCTTTTCAAATACGGACGTTGCCGTGCGGCGGCGGTTACCGTGGATATCACCCCACCGGAGAACATGTATCATCGCATGTGGGGTGCGGCGATGCATGATCAGGCAGTCGGAGTTCATCAACCACTTGAAGCAAATTTGTTGTGGTTGAAATCTACTGTGACAAGTGAAGTCGAAACGGACGTATTACTCTTGTCGGTCGATCATTGTCTGTTTTGGGCGGCGGACCTAGAGCCGATAAAAGACGCATTAAGCGCTGCGACGGGACTTGACCCTGAACAAATCGTTATCTATTTCACGCATACTCATGCCGCTGGTTTGATGGATTCGACAAGGGTGGACTTGCCAGGTGGCGAATTAATACCGCCGTACTTGGACGAGATTGGTGCAAAGGTATCAGTCGCCGCGGCGGCACTAACAGATAGCCTTGAAGACATGTGGCTGACCACAAATACCGGACATTGTTCGCTCGCTCAAAATAGGGATTACAGGGACGAAGCGAGGAATTTATTTGTTTGTGGGTATAACCCACTCGGCACCGCTGATTCAACGGTGGTGGTCATTCGCTTATGTGATTTAGAGGGGAATGTAAAGACGGTATTGGTGAACTACGCCTGCCACCCTACGACGCTTGCTTGGGATAATCAGTTAATCAGTCCTGATTATGTTGGTCCGTTACGACGCACACTGCGGCATGCCATTGGTAAAATTCCGGTGGTGTTCATTCAAGGTGCTTCCGGAGACGTCGGACCTCGCGAAGGGTTCGTTGGTGATACTGACGTAGCAGAAAGTAACGGGCGGCAATTGGGATTCGCTGTTTTAGAAGCATTGGCTGCCATGCCAACGGAACCCGCCGATTTTAGTTATGACGGTGCCGTGGTATCTGGGGCGACGATCGGGACATGGTCCTATAAACCGTTTTCGTCCGAGCATGTAAAGACCATGTCACGATTTGAGCCAATGCAAACTAGTTTGGATCTGGAATATCGAGCTGATTTAGGTAAACGTGAGCAAACGCAGCAGGAATTGGATGCTCTGCTAGCCACCGGTGTCGATTCCGACGAGGATGATGCAGCTCGAGATCATCGAGCGCTGGTTGAACGATTACAACGCAAGCTGACGCGTTTTCGAGGACTCGAAGTAGGTGAATGTTTTCATTACGAGTTACGAGCATGGCGGATAGGGGACATTTGTATATTGGCGTTTAACGGCGAAATGTATAACTTGTTACAGCTTGATTTGCGAGCGGCTTTTCCAGCCTTAACATTGATGGTCGGTACATTGGCGGACGGTTCGTCATGCTGGTATTTACCAAACCAAGAGAGCTACGGGCTGGGTTTATATCAAGAGGACGCTTCGATCATTGCCCGTGGTGGCTTGGAACAGTTGCGCGATGCTACTATTGCTTTGCTGAGCAAGAACTCATACGAGTGATTCCCATAGACTGCCTGACTATGTCTGACTGGTCTTCGCGCGGGTTGGAATCCCCAGCAGGAATTTTCGGTGGGTCGGTATTGGCTACCAGTCGCCGACACTACCGTCTTCATAGAATACGATTTGCGGCAGTTCCTGTTCAAACGGATGTTTGGCGATTTCATCTTCGTTGATTTCAACACCTAGTCCAGGCTTGGTATTGGGATAGACAATGCGACCGTCCTCTTGCAACGTGTGACCTTCAGTGACAACATCGTCGCGCCAAGGGACGTCATTGTGGACCGATTCGCAAATGATATAACCTGGTTGCGAAAATCCAAACTCCAAGGAAGCAGCGGTGGATACCGGGCCCTGTGGATTGTGCGGCGCTAGCGCAATCTGGTGGGCTTCTGCCAAGGCCGCTATTTTGTGACCAGCAGTGAGGCCGCCACAATGCGTTAAGTCCGGCTGGCAAACGTCACATCCTCCGGCTGCAAAGAGACGGCGGAAATCTGCGAGAGATGTAATGCGTTCGCCTGTGGCAATGGGAGTGGTGGTGGATTGAGTGATGCGAACCAGACCCTCGATTTGCTCGGGCCAGCAAGGTTCTTCAAAGAAATAGAGTCCAAAGTCATCAAGTGCTGTCGCGAATTGCAGTCCCATCGCTGGTGAGGGCCGAGCGTGGCAATCAACCATTATGTCAACATCAATGCCGACTGCATCTCGCATCGCGGCTACGGCGGCGACGGCACGGTGGATGGGCTTTGGGCCTGTAATCGGTGCTGTTGGCGGCACTGCCATACTCTTGAAGGCTGTGTAGCCCTGCTCGACTGCCGCGGAGGCTAACTCACCAAATCTTTGCGCGTCAGCGGCTGGGATTTCATAAAAGTCTTCCATTCGTCCGCCTCCGAGGTGGCAATAGGTGCGGATCCAATCTCGAACTGGTCCACCCCACAGTTGATGGCATGGCATGTCGGCAATCTTGCCGGCGATATCCCACAGTGCGATGTCGATACCAGATATGGCTGTACTGCGAGTAATTCCGCTACCGTGCCAGAAGTGTTGACGAAACATACGTTGCCACAGATGCTCAATCCGGCGAGGGTCTTCACCTATTAGTAACGGAGCGATGTCTTCAATAGCGCCTACGACGCTGCGGGTATGCCACTCGAGCGTCGCTTCGCCCCATCCAATGAGACCCGGTTGGTCGGTCGTCACCTTAACGAAAATCCAATTTCGCATGCGGGCGTTACAGATGATTGCTTCGACGGCTGTTATTTTCATGTGAGCAGCGGCTTGTAAATGTTATAAAGGTAGCTGGAATTGAATCACGCGTGTCATCATTGGGACAGATTAATATCTATGATAGGACAGATTAGGGGCGTTGTGCCAGTTGTGCACACACCATTTTTAGCAGACGATTCCATGGACTACGCTAGTTTAGAGCGTGAGATGCAGTGGGCGCTGGAATTACAAATTGACGGATTCTGTACGGGCATGGTATCCGAATTGCAACGTTTAACCGTTGCGGAACGAAATCAGCTACATCAATGGCTGGGAGAATTTGATCGAGGTGATAAGTGTTTTGTGGCGAGCGTGGGAGCGGAATCCAAAACTGAGGCAGTCGAATTCGCTAAGTCGGCAGTGGACAATGGCGCGGATGCGGTGATGGCCATACCTCCAATTAGCGTTGCTTTACCCGCAGCTGAACTACAAGATTATTTTGCGGCGATTGTCCAAGCGATACCCGTACCGGTTATCGTGCAGGACGCTTCGGGTTATGTTGGCGCTGAAATTCCATTGAGTGTCAGTTGTTCTCTTTTTGAGAAATACGGTTCCGAGCGGATTATGTTTAAGCCGGAGGCCAATCCGCTAGGGACCAAGTTGTCGGCCCTGCGTGATGCGACTCACGGACAAGCGGCTATTTTTGAGGGATCCGGTGGTATTTCATTAATGGACAGTTATGCACGAGGAATTGCCGGTACGATACCGGGAATGGAATTTCTGGAGCAAGTGATCCGCGTTTGGAAAGCTCTGGAAAATGGCGACGTTGATGCAGCCTATCAGGCTTGGTTTCCGTTATGTGCATTGGTCAGTCTGCAATTACAGGCAGGCCTTGATGGATTCTTGGCCGTGGAAAAATATATCATGCAACGCAAAGGATTGTTTTCTACAGACCGTCGGCGACAACCGTACGACTGGGAAATGGACAAGGAGACTTGCTTAGAGTTAGAGAGACTGTTACGGTTTCTTTCACACTAGGTGATTATGTGAGAATATGATTAATAGTGGATTTCGAAGTGATGTTAACAGCATGGAGAACAGCAATGGTTAGCTTTAGTAACAAATCGATAGTCAATGGGTTTCAAGCGTTTGTCGTTTGTTGTGTATTATGTACCGTGATTGCTACCTATGGCGAGAACTGGCCCCAATGGCGTGGCGTCAACGGTGACGGAGTGTCTGGGGAAACCAAGTTGCCAATGGTTTGGAGTCCCACTGAAAACATTAAATGGCGGTTGGCCATGCCTGGGCCTGGCGGAGCGACGCCTTGTATCTGGGGTGATCAAATATTTGTTACAACGGTTGTCGGTGATGATTTGGTGTTGATGTCAATCAATACTGATGGCGAAGAGTTGTGGCGGCGCAAGGTGAGTCAAGGTGACAAAGTTGTACGAGGTGACGAGGGTAATGCAGCCTCCCCTTCTCCGTGCACCGATGGAGAACATGTTTGGGTGTTTTTCACAAACGGCGCATTAGCTTGTTTTGACTTTAGTGGCCAAGAGGTCTGGAACATCAATGTTCAAGATAGATTTGGGAAATTCAAGATCGCGTTTGGTATGACTTCGACCCCTATTCTTGACGGCGACAGCATGTTCTTGCAATTGATTCACGGCGACGGGAACGCGGAGACTCGAGAAGCACGAGTTGTTGCGTTAGACAAGACGACGGGTAAAACAATCTGGGAAACGGGACGTCCAAGTAGCGCTCGGGCTGAAAATGAGCATTCCTATGCGTCCCCCACGATTTATCGAGATAAAGAACGGGCTTTTCTGTTGACCCACGGAGCGGATTATATCGTTGCCCACGACCTGAAAGATGGCCATGAGATTTGGCGCTGCGGTGGTTTGCACCCTCCGGCGGGTTATGACCCAACACTTAGATTCGTTTCCTCGCCGTTAGCAGTTAAAGGATTGATTGTCGTCCCGTCCGCAAAGGCAGGAATTACTCTTGCTTTAAAACCAACGGGACAGGGAGACATTACCGGAAAGCAGGAATTTGTTAAGTGGCAATTTCATATCACTCCGGATGTTCCGAGTCCACTTGCCGTGGACGGTATCGTGTATCTGTGTAGACAGAACGGTAATTTGATTGCGTTAGATCAAGAATCCGGCGAGCAGTTTTATGAGGAACGGACCGATCGTGATCGACATCGTGCATCGCCAATTTATGCGGATGGAAAGATCTATCTGTGCGGGCGAAACGGAGTTGTTTCAGTTTGTAAGCCAGGGAAAGAATTCGAATTGTTGGCTCAAAACAAACTCGAAGAACCATTATCGGCTTCGCCAGCGGTGTCGCAGGGTCGTATTTATCTACGAACCTTTAATGCGTTGTATTGCATCGGCGACAACTAAGCGCCGACCGTCTGTACTATTCTACTCCGGTCGTGAGAGCACCAGAAATGGGGCAATGGTGTTGAATGTTTTATTGCCGATTCCACGAATGTGTTGTAATTGGTTGATCCGAGCGAACCTTTTATTGGGTAAGTGACTTCGGAATTCCACAATTCGTTGTGCCATCACCGGGCCGATTTGAGGAAGGTTTTCAAGTTCGCGAGTGGTTGCAGTGTTTAGATTGACTTGATATGTCCAATTGCGAGGAATCGGCGTGTTGCGGTGCGATTGAGATTGCATGTCATGTTTTAGACATGCGAGTAACGCGATCACACCGCAGACCATGATGATTTTGGTGTTGTTGGCATCATACCAATTGGTTACTTGGCACATAGCGTCTTGCCTGTCAGGCAATCTCCCCTACTTAATCTACCGAAATTGATGTCAAATAGTTCTTACGGCTCCCGATCTGGGGCAATGCAATTGTGTACGAGATTCTACTAGATGTAAAATGAATGTCGTCACTGCTATGACATTACGGACGGTACAGGAATATGGGTTCGACGTTTACACAACAAGAATGGTCTGCTGCGTTAGTTGATGATTTACGTCAGTTAGTGCGTTTATCGGTGCGAGAAGATATTGCGGATCAATATGACTGGACGACGGTGGCAACCGTACCTTTAGATAAGCAAGGTGCTGCTGATATTGTGATTCGTCAAACGGGTGTCGTGGCGGGTGTACAGGTTGCGGAGTTAGTTTTTGACGAGATCGGTATTAATAGCGAAGTGGATATTTTGGTGGCCGATGGTGATGTGGTTAAGGCCGGCACGACGGCTGTTTCGATATCAGCCTTGGCAATTGATTTGCTAACCGCCGAACGAATTATATTGAATTTCATGGGGCGGTTATGCGGCATTGCGACGCAAACGTCGGAATATGTAAAATTGCTCGCAGGTACTGGCGTTGCCGTTTATGACACTCGTAAAACAACACCAGGTTGGCGTCGACTTGAGAAATATGCGACGCGCTGCGGCGGAGCTGTGAATCATCGCAACGGTTTACACGACGCAATATTGATTAAGGATAATCACTTGGCTGCCTGTGCGGAGACACTCTGTGGCGACGATGGTGATGTGATTGGTGATGCAATCAAGAAATCGCGGGAGTTAATTCAGGCTGTTGTGACCGCGGGGAATCCTATCGATGCTGCGATGCCCATCGAAGTCGAAGTCGATACAGTCGAACAATTGCAGATTGCGTTGTCGCACCATCCTGACATTGTGCTGCTGGATAATATGAGTACTGACCAATTACGCAGCGCCGTAACCATGCGTAATGATGTCGCTCCCGACGTTCAGCTCGAAGCATCTGGTGGAGTTACGCATCAAACGATTCGAGCAATTGCTGAAACTGGGATCGATCGCATCAGTGTTGGAGCACTTACGCATTCAGCCAAAAGCCTCGATGTAGCGCTCGATTGGACTTCTGCCGCCAATGACTAGGCAGCGTCGACTTGTTCGTCGATGGCATCTTCGCCGGGTTCAAGTTCGTCGGCAATTGAGCCTTGGCGCCAAGAATTGATTAGATCTTCGATTTGGTCATTGAGTCCATCTAAGTCAGAAATGACTTGATCTTGCCGCGCGTCGAGTTTATCCAGCAGGCTCGTAGCTACCTTTTCCCGTTGTTCCGCCTCGGAAATAGGAGAGTTCTCGCTAAGTTCATTTGGATTTGACATGCTATAGGTTTCGGCATATTAAAACGCTTTGCATCGAGGGGGCCAGTAAAAATGCGTGATGTTCTGGTTGGTTAAACTATGCGGGTTAGCCTGCCTACGCGGCCACACGTGCTTGATTCTCCTATAGTGCCAAATACACGTTGTTTTTGATATAATGTGAGATTGGCTAATTGTTTAAGTTGGCTGCTTATCTATGTACACAATGTACGGAGACTCCCAGGCGTGCAACGGCAAGAATTTCAATTAGTAAGTCCATTTTCACCGGCGGGCGACCAACCCGAGGCGATTGAAAAGCTTGTACATGGTTTGGAGAATGGTCAAAGCCATCAAACCCTGATGGGCGTAACAGGTTCGGGTAAGACGTTTACGATGGCTAATGTTATCGAACGCATAAAGAAACCAACACTTGTTATTTCACATAACAAGACGCTTGCCGCTCAATTATATTCTGAGTTTAAGTCGTTTTTCCCGCACAATGCCGTTCATTATTTTGTCAGTTATTACGACTACTATCAGCCTGAGGCATATATTCCGCAACGTGATATCTATATTGAAAAAGACGCATCGATTAATGAGGAAATTGACCGTTTGCGTCTAGCCTCAACAAGTTCGCTTGTTAGTCGAGATGATGTGATCATTGTTGCTAGTGTATCGAGCATATACGGATTGGGTTCTCCGGATGACTACCGAGAGATGATGGTTTCTGTAGCTAAAGGCATGGAAATTGATCGCGACAAAATGTTAATGAAGCTAGTCGATATTCAATACGATCGTAATGACGTCGATTTTTCGCGGAGTACATTTCGCGTTCGAGGAGATTGCGTCGAGGTGTGGCCTTCTTATGAAGAATACGCCTTTCGAATCGAATTCTGGGGTGATGAAATCGACCAACTGTCGATCATTAATCCGCTTACAGGTGAGACCATCACCAAGTTGGATCAATTGTTTGTTTATCCAGCTAAACATTTCGTGATGTCTGAGGCTCGAGTTGAGCAGGCGATTCAGGCGATTCGGAAAGAACTACAAGGCCAACTTGATCATTTCAAAAAAGAGGGCAAGTTACTGGAAGCCCAGCGATTAAATGCGCGCACCCGCTATGACTTAGAGTTAATGCAAGAAGTTGGTTACTGTTCCGGCGTCGAGAACTACAGTCGACATTTAGCAGGTCGTGCTGAAGGTGAACCCCCTGATACGCTGTACGACTTTTTTCCCGAAGATTTCTTGCTGTTTGTCGACGAGTCACATGTATCGGTATCGCAGGTGCGGGCAATGTGGGCGGGCGATCGAAGTCGTAAAACTACCTTGGTAGACCATGGTTTCCGTTTGCCTAGCGCACTTGATAATCGTCCAATGCGATTCGAAGAATGGGAACAAAAAGGGAAGCACGTCGTGTTTGTATCGGCGACTCCCGGAGATTACGAGTTAGAAAAGACAGAGGGTGAAGTGGTTGAACAGATTATTCGACCGACTGGGTTGCTAGACCCGGAGATCGACGTTGTGCCGGCGACCGGTCAAGTCCCACACTTGTTAGAAGAAATTCGCAAACGCGCAGAAATTGGTGAGCGAGTACTCGTCACGACCTTAACCAAACGAATGGCAGAAGAGTTATCTGGATATTTAGTTGAGCAAGGTGTGAGCGCGAGGTGGTTGCATTCGGAACTCGATGCTTTTGAACGAGTGGAGTTGTTACGGGAACTACGTGAAGGGAAATTTGACGTATTGGTTGGGGTTAACTTATTGCGTGAGGGGTTGGACTTACCGGAAGTCTCCCTCGTGGCTGTGCTTGATGCGGACAAAGAAGGTTTTCTGAGAAGCGAAACATCGTTAATTCAAACGATGGGTCGCGCTGCTCGCCATGTTAACTCTCGAGTTATTCTATACGCTGACAAGATGACAAATTCTATGAATAAAGCGATTACCGAGACGGTACGTCGCCGAGGTATTCAAGAGGCGCACAACAAGGAACATAACATTACTCCACGGTCCATACAAAAGTCGATCTCCCAAGGAATTGAAGGCGACGCATCGGCCCATCGCGCAGCCAATGCAGCGGTCGGGCGGACCGATGAAACGGTGTATATTACTCAAGAGTTGATCAACGAGCTTGAAGTTGAGATGATGCAATCGGCTGAGGATTTGAAGTTTGAACATGCGGCGGCATTACGAGATCGTATCATGCAATTGCAAGAAGAAATCGGTAAACCGCTCGATGAGGTCGAAATAACCTCGTTTGACCGAAAACGCCGTCGACGGGGGAAATCGGGTCAATCCAACGTCCCGCGGCCTAAACGAAGCTCATAAGTACACATTGAATGTCGTAGAAGAAACGGCGGTTTATGGGAATAAACACGGTTTCTCGTGGGTCTACCTATTGGATATCTGATGTCATGGACAAAAGGGAATCTTCTAAAGAGATGCAAATTTCCGATGCGTTACTCGAAGTGCCTTGTGAAATCGAACCCCAAGTGGATTCGGTGTCGCTTGATGCTGAGCCAAAGGAATTGTCCGTGGAACAACGACGGGTGTGGATCGAGCAGTTGATCGCCGATCACCATAAGTCGTTGTATCGTTTTTGCTATCGCTTAACCGGCAATGCAACTATGGCAGAAGACGTCCTGCAACAGGCATATCTAATTGCTTTTCAACGGATTGGTCAAGTAAAAGATCCCGCGAAGGCACGTAGTTGGTTGTTCACTGTAGCGCGAACTACATTTTTGAAAGAAGTTCGCAAAAAACGAGAATGGGTATTTACCGATGTTGAAGTCGAAGACAATCGCGTACCCGACCGATCACGTCACCTCGAGGTAGACTCGCAGCGGTTGCAGGTCGCCCTTGATGCGATACCTGAAACATTTCGGATCGCGGTAGTCATGCATTATCAACAACAAATGTCCTATCGAGAAATTGCGGAACAGTTAGAAATTCCACTTGGAACAGTCATGAGTCGATTGTCACGCGGCAAGCGAATGCTTAAATCAAAGCTGCTCGTTACGCAAAAACAATTTGATTCTGAGGAATAATTTAAACATGGAACCTATCAAAGCTAAAGACTTAATTCAGTTGTTGACGCATGACCAATGGCAACAGCAGTTTTCCCAAGGCGAGGCATTGCCCCCAGAATTGGAGCAATTGCGAGAACTGGTGCGCGAGCAGCCTGAATTTTTAGACGATATGGTTTGGCAATCAAAGATCGATCGGCAATTGCTCGAGGTGTTTGACGAGATTGACGTCCCCACTGAGTTAGCGGGTCGGTTGGTCGCAGCGATCCACGAGGCGGATCCGATCGCAGTATCGAGTAATATGCGTTTGTCAGAGGATAGTGAATTAACGGATGAAGTGGCGGCGGACTTAGTAGTTCCCCGTATGGCTATTGCGACGGATGTGGTTGACGCGCGGTTGTTGCAGCCGCGACGCCGGGGATTGATGTGGGCAATGTTGGGCACCGCCGCTTGTTTAGTGTTTGCGGTCGCATTGTCTCAGTTTTGGAATGCACCATCGCAAGAACAGCATTTGACCTACGCTGGGTTAGAAGAAATGGTACCAGTTTGGTTGGTTGAGTTGGAACGTACGCAAGGGTGGGATCCCAGTTTAGAGGATTCGCCGTACGCAACGTCGATCGTGGAATCTCAAGTGCAGGGAAAGGTAGTTTCCTGGCGAACGATCCGCAGCAGCGATGATTGCATTGCGATGAATTTATCCTCACCGCGTAATGGCAAGTTGTGGGTTTTGATCCTATCGGGTGGGAATCTTGATCGTGCGACACAATTCAGAAAAATGCAGCTCTCTGGCAAGTTTTCGGCAGGAACGTGGAGCGACGGTAAATATTTGTTCGTTGCTATTTCCGACGAATCGATGAAGAAAATCGATCGAATATTTAGGAAACCGCTCGCAGTATAAATTCGCACGCGGTTCTACTGCCGGCCTATCTACCTAGCAAACAAGCTCGAAAGCATCTCTTTTTCGTGTTGCCCCCGTTTCTTGGCAACTTCGAGCAAACCCTCTTTTGTCTAATCGATACGACCGGTAAGTCATTTGCAGTGTGTTAGTAGCTCAAGGCGACTTCTTATAGCCTGCCTACTTTGATTTAGCCGATATTGAACCTAGTTGGTACCTTATGACAGCAATTCTTGGCATTTCCGCTTTTTATCATGATTCCGCTGCGGCCTTGATCGTAGACGGTCACATTGTCGCTGCTGCGCAAGAAGAACGATTCACACGGAAAAAACACGATGAGCGATTTCCGGTAAACGCGGTAGAGTACTGTTTACATGCCGCGCAGATCCAGGCTGCCGACGTCGACTATGTCGGATTTTATGAAAAACCGCTGTTGAAATTTGAACGCTTGCTGGAAACGTATTTGGCTTACGCGCCGTCTGGTGTGAAATCTTTTGCCAAAGCGATGCCGCAGTGGGTGCAGCAGAAACTACACTTGCCGCGAGAGATTCGCGCGGGGTTAGGTGGGGAATATCGAAAACGGATTGTATTTACTGAGCATCATGAATCCCATGCAGCTAGTGCGTTTTTCCCGTCACCATTTGACGAGGCGGCCATCGTCACGATGGATGGAGTTGGTGAGTGGGCGACCGCTTCGATTGCCGAGGGAACCGGAAATCGCGTGCGGATGATGCAGGAAATGCGATTTCCACATTCCCTTGGTTTGCTCTATTCCGCGTTCACCTACTATTGTGGTTTTCGAGTGAACTCCGGCGAATACAAGTTAATGGGACTAGCGCCCTATGGAGAACCAAAACACGTTGATTTGATATTAGAGAATTTGCTTGACTTGAAAGAAGACGGCTCCTTTCGGCTTGACATGTCCTACTTTAATTATTGTCAAGGCTTGACGATGACCAACGAAAAGTTTCAACGATTGTTTCGTCGGCCGGTGCGTGCTCCGGAGGCCGAGATGGATCAGCAGTACATGGACATTGCCGCATCGATTCAGAAAGTAACCGAAATGATAATGTTGCGCATGGTTAGCCATGCGTATGAAGCGACTGGAAAAAAGAATCTATGTTTGGCTGGCGGCGTCGCCTTGAACTGTGTTGGCAACGGAAGGATTTTGAGAGAGGGGCCGTTTGATAATGTGTGGATTCAGCCGGCTGCGGGTGACGCGGGGGGAGCGTTAGGAGTTGCGCAGTTTATTTGGTACCAACTTTTGGATAATCAACGCACAACAGATGTTGGGGATTCTCAACAAGGCAGCCTGCTCGGACCGCAGTATGATGAGCACGAAGTACGTGAGTTTCTGGATTCCGCCGGCGTTACCTACCACTATTTGGAACAACAGCATGAACTATGTGATGCTGTTGCCGTAATGCTAGATGAGCAACAGGTTATTGGATGGATGCAGGGACGGATGGAGTTCGGACCGCGTTCATTGGGGAACCGCAGTATCTTGGGAGATGCTCGTAGTGCTGAAATGCAAGCGAACATCAACCTCAAAATTAAGTTTCGAGAGTCGTTTCGGCCGTTCGCTCCAGCGGTGTTGAATGATCACGTAGATGATTATTTCGAGATGGGGGGTGTCAGTAGTCCGTATATGTTGTTGGTTGCACCGATTGCGGAAAAACAACGATTGGATTTGACGCCGGAACAATTGGCAGTGCAAGGAGTCGATCGGCGACTGATTGCTCGCTCCCGCGTTCCGGCAATAACGCACGTGGATAACTCCGCGCGAGTGCAAACTATTGATAAAGATGCCAATCCACTGTTTCATGAGTTGGTACAGCGATATTATCAGCTTTCGCATTCACCCCTAGTGGTGAATACAAGCTTTAATATTCGAGGTGAACCAATCGTGCGAACGCCAGAGGATGCCTATCGGTGCTTTATGGCGACCAAAATGGATGTGTTGGTAATGGATCAATTCGTGGTGAAAAAATCGGAACAACCGGATGTGACGAGCCACCAAGTAGATGAATATCTAGGACAGTTTCCACTCGATTAATCGTCGCCAAGACGAAGGTAATAGAGGTTTATTTATATGTCACTTATTAAACTAAATATCAATCCACCACTGGCCCAATTGAAATCATTTGGCCGAGTATGGACTCCGCTGTTTGCAATTATCATTGGCTTTAACGTAATGTTGAATGGATATTTCGAAGCCGCAGTGACGATCGAGGTAGTTGCTATTGTGATTGTTCTCGTGGGTTGGTTACGCCCGGAAATGCTGAAATTTCCATTTGTGGCAGCGATGGTTGTTACCTACCCCATCGGTATCGTCGTTGGTTGGTTGTTGTTGCGAACGATCTATTTTGGCTGTTTATGTCCCATCGGTTTGATGTTGAAGATTTTCAAAAAAGATCTGTTGCAACAACGTTGGGATTTAGATGCTGAGAGTTATTGGACTCAACGACGAGAAGTGGCTGGAACCCAGCAATATTTTAGACAATTCTAAGTGGTGTTAGACTATGACAAATGAAAACAAAGAAGACCTCCAAGATAATTCCTTAGACAGTGATGCCAGCACTGCCGCGTCGGAGTTTCAGCAAATCGCGAGTGGTAAGCAGGTGGGTATAGTAAGGGAGTTCTGGGACTTCTTGAAATACAATAAAAAATGGTGGTTGACGCCCATTATTCTTTCCTTGTTGTTAATAGCACTACTTGCGATTTCGGCAGGAAGCGGCGCGGCCCCGTTTATTTATACGCTATTTTAAATCGGGTATACGCCTAAACAGACGTAATTTGCGTATTGCGATTTGGGGATGTATCGAGCAGAAAGCAGCTAGCAATGAACATATTGGTGACCGGAGCAGCGGGATTTATTGGTTATCATGCCAGTCAACGTCTGTTGCATGATGGACATATATTAGTAGGTGTCGATAACTTGAGTGACTACTATGACGTCGCTTTGAAGCAGGCCCGATTGGAATGCTTGCAGCAGCATGAGAGTTTTGAATTTTGCATGCTAGATATTGCTGACCGCGGCGCAATGGCGAATGTGTTTGAGCGGGTCCAGTTTGATGTCGTCATTAATCTAGCGGCTCAAGCCGGGGTTCGCTACTCGATGGAAAACCCAGCTGCCTATATTGATTCAAACGTCGTTGGATTTGCTAACGTGCTTGAGGGTTGCCGCCAACATTCAGTTGGGAATTTGATCTATGCATCGAGTAGCAGCGTTTATGGTGCTAATACTACCCTGCCCTTTACGGTTACGGAATCTACCGAACATCCACTGAGTCTGTATGGTGCGACTAAGAAATCTAATGAATTGTTGGCGCATTCATACAGCTATCTGTATGGCTTACCGACAACTGGTTTACGGTTTTTCACGGTATATGGCCCCTGGGGCCGACCGGATATGGCGCTGAGTCTCTTTGCGAATGCGATTTGTAATGGCGAGACGATTAAGTTGTTTAACCATGGAAATATGATAAGGTCATTCACTTATGTCGATGATGTCGTGGAATCGATGGTGCGGTTGATTGCAGCGCCCGCCCAAATAAACTTTGACTGGGACGGAAAAGACCCTGATCCCGCGAGTAGCGAAGCTCCATTTCAGATTTTCAACGTTGGTGGAGCCGAAGCTGTGGAATTGAAACGGTTCGTGCAAATTCTAGAGAATTGCCTGGGCAAAACCGTACCAAAAGAGCTACTGCCGTTGCAGCCCGGCGACGTGCCACGGACCGAAGCGAATGTTCAGTCGCTTCAGGAAGCAGTAGATTGGCAGGCAGAGGTATCGATTGAAGATGGCGTGGCGCGGTTTTGTGAGTGGTTTAAGCAATATTACGGACTCTAACAGAGTATTCTCACCCTCTCTAATGGGTGGTAAGTTAACCTGTTTTTTCGTTAAAATCGTTAAAAGCCGTTTCAGATTGATAATCGATAATACCGAATTCTAAAGGTAGATGGAAATGTTTCGCAATACGCGCCTCTATGGGCGCCAAACATTAATTGCGAAATGTAGAGACCGTAGTCTCGAGATTTTTTTGGGGGGGAATTGATTGTCATGGGTACAAAAAAAGTAACTTTATCGTTGGGAAAACGCCTTAGTTGTGGGTTGGCCCTTAGCGGGATACTGTTGAGCGCTTGCGTTTTCGGCTTTGCTACGGCCCAAACTACGGAAACTAAGGTCGCAAAACCAGTGCGCATCTTGTTAACTGACGATACGCCTGATTCGACATTGAGCATACGTCGTAAAACCGCAGATCAACGCAATATAGATAAATTGTACAACAATGATTTACGTCCAAACAAAGTTGAGCCCAAACAAGTTGTCGAGACGGAAGTAAAACCAGCGCTGCCGGCGGCGATAGAACCGCCAAAAATAGTTACGCCAAAGCCGGCCATCGTTGAGTCAGTCGAAGAGATAACACAGGCGAAACCTGAAAAGAACGGCCTGGATTCCATTTTGACAACTTTGACGTTTCCCAAATTTGACATTATTGCCGATATTGATTCAGCGTTTAATGCCATTGGAGGTGAATTGTCGATTGCTGCTAAGAGCCCATCTGACATTAGTCCAACCAACAATCACAATTCAAAATTCAGACAAACACAAAGCAATCGCGAGCCGCGTCCTTCTGCCGGATCGGTAGACCAAGCGAACGCGGATTTGCCGCCATCTAAGCAAAACTCAGAATTCAGACAAACGCAGAGTAATCGCGGACACGGGGCTTCTGCTGGTCCCACAAACCATGTGGAGTCGGATTTACCGAACATACCGTCGTTTGACACGCTGTTACCGACCATTGAAATTTCGAAAGTAGATCTTTTGGGTGATATAGAATCGGCATTTACAAGCATCGGTAACGAGTTGTCCTCGGCGACCACTTCCGCCGTTTCGCCACACGTTTCAAAATATGATTCTAAAATGAAACATCCTGGACGATTTACACCTCGCTATGCGAATCGATCGACCGCGGCGCCTGTTCATATGCCGACGATTGGATCATTAGATGGAATTCAATTTCCCAAAATAATGCTTGCCGATATCAACTCAATCTTCGGTATCGACACCGCGCCGTCGGTTGAAGAAGACGTCAAACTTCCAGCATCGGCTCCGGATGAATTGCAAGAAGAGAGCAAGGAGTCGACCCCGGATTCCGTTGAAGACAAGCAAAGTGCAGTTGCCAAAGAACCCCGCAGTATCATCGCATTACTAGGGCTTGAAGACCTCGGCATTCCAGAGTTTAACAATCCATTCGCAGTGGGAACTGGAATTAAGGAAACTAATGAAAACGTTGAGCCCGCCGAAACGAAAGATACTAAACCAGCCTTGGATGACAGTGGGCTAGATCCTGATGAGACGATTACATCCGAGTTACCAAGTTTGCAGACCGACCGTCCGGACGTCCCTGGAGTGAAACAAATCCCGACGCTTGCTCCCAAGAAAATACCTGATGCACCGAATGCGATTGACGAACAGGATAAGTCAGCGAGTCGAAATTCATCCTATAGAACCTTGGTTAACCCGGATAGCTTCCTACCTCGACGTTCAGCGTTACCCGTATCGGTACGAATAAGTGACACGGTCAATCGTTAAGAGATACATTTGAAGTTTGAGTTCGTCTGGTTGGGGGATTGGACGTGTCTCATAAGAGTCCATGGCCCATTGTGGTCATGGGCTTTTTCTTTTGCGCTGTAGTAATGGGGAGCTCAGTGCATAATAATAGGGGGGTACTGGAGGACTAGTTGGTAACCCTACTGCAGAGGGGCAGAGATGATTCGATTGATGGTGATTGATGACCATGAAATTGTGCGTAGCGGTATGGTACGTATGATTCGGGGTACGGAAATACAGCTAATAGCGGAATCCAATTCGGGCGAGAATATTCTAGAAGGAATTGCGCAATACCATCCTGATGTAATATTACTTGATGTACGTATGGAAAACGGTGATGGCCTGACCGCTCTCGGACGAGCGAAGGTTGAATATCCTAAAATTCCCGTATTGATGCTTTCCACATATGATAATCCGACATATGTTGCTCGGGCGGTTGCCTTAGGCGCCTCTGGCTATTTATCGAAGAGTCTTGACCGCGAACAGATCATTGAAGCAATCCTGAGTGCCTATAAAGGCGGAAACACGTGGACTCGGGAAGCACTGCGACGGGTCGCTGGAGCACTCGCAACTCCTCGTATCGCTGCCGACGTTGATGTCCCGCTGACTCACCGTGAAAGCGAGGTGCTAGAGCAACTCGCTGAAGGGTTGACCAATAAGGAGATTGCGATGTCCTTAGGGATCAGTTATGAAACTGTCAAAGAGCATGTCCAACACATCTTGAGAAAAATTGGAGTTAGCGATCGAACTCAAGCGGCGGTGTGGGCGGTACGACAGGGAATCGTGTAAGGTCGTTACGAATAAATGTTTTCCTGGATGGGTGTTAGTATCCTAATCCAGGACCAGTTAAGCAGTGTGTGCCGACGGTGCCGTCGCTAATATCGAACATGGAAGGGAATTTAACATCCCAAGGTTCATTTCCAAATGGGCAATACTGTCGTCCATTCCCTTCGATAGCCATGATTGTGGGAATTCGAGCGGCTAAGCTAGCGGAATGCAAAAACGATGCACCAACACACGTTAGATCTTGTACGCACAAAAATAGATCATAGTGCTGAGCGGCCGCTCCCATAATAAGCGCTTCGCCGTGTCCTTTACAGGCTTTGAGTGCAACGCCGGAGTAGCCTTGTTCACGGGCGAGCAATAATGATTCAAAATCAATAAGCGACTCGTCGATAACAACAGGTTTGATTTCTGCCGCTTGGTGCATGCCGCTGCTCGGGTGATTCTTTAAGTCACGATGTGTGGGTTGTTCGATATATTGGATACGATCAAATGCTTGAGGAGCACGTGCTTGGAGCTCAGATAAGAAGTCGAGTACGTATTGAACGTCTTTGCATTTCTCGTTGAAATCCGTTGAGTAGCACCAGTGTTGACAACGGCGAGAGTTTTGTGCTGCTGTAGAGACTCGATCAATGTCGATTACTCGCTGTACATCCCATTGGAGGTCGTCTCCGGCAAGCTTAATTTTCAAATGGGTAAGTCCGTCGGCAGTTATCCAGTCGCCGAGAGTCTCAGGTACTCCATCGTTGAGCGGTGTCGATATATCTTCGTCGGTAAGTGGATCCAGGGCACCCACGAGGTGGTAAAGCGGCATGTTTGCTTTGGGCTGTCGTAGCGTGAACTGATCTAAAAACAGCCCCGACATATCTCCATCGAGAAATTGACCTAGATCGCGATTCATAAACTCGGATCCGAGAAGGTTGTATGAGTTTAGCGACAACGCTTTTCCATAGGCATCATTAACAGCCGCATCAATTGGGCTCGTGGAGACGAGTTGGGCAAGTTTGGGCATTGGCTCAAGAAGTTCCATGGATTGCACTAGTTCCTTTGCTGCGCCGGTGAATAATGGTTGTAGATCATGCATGATCTCTATCGGGTGCGCCGCGCCGTTGTATTGCGCAGTTAAGAGTGCCGCTTGTTTTCCCAGTGCGGTCATGGCATTCAAGGTCCGTTCACCCGGTTCAACTTGTGATGGCCATCCCCAAGCATTCCCCATCGGCATCGAGCCAAAACCCGTCGCACGGCGTCCATCATTGGTTTCGACATCGACGTCGACGTTGAACAAGGTTGCACTGGCTACTACGCGTCCACCGAATTTGATTGGCGTACGATATTCTATTTCGGTAAAACTGGTCGTGATTTGTTTGATACAGATATCGGTAGGTTTGGACATGTTTAGTGTTTCTGTTGGGTGTACGTGAAGTGGAACAGATAGGTAGAAGCGTTAATTCTAACCATTAGAGCGGTAGTCGGGGTATCAGTGATTCCTTTTCGGTAGGCAAAAGTTGATGATTACACCAATACGACAGGCTCAACCTAGATTTCGGTCGTATTGGACGGAAATATGATAGTGCGCGCAGCAAAAAAGGGAGACCGAAGTCTCCCTTTGATTTGAAGTCCTTGTGAGGCCTACGCAGCGCGTTGGAGACCTAGTGCCTGGGGTTGTTGCCCGCGATATTTCAAGAGTGCCTGGTCAACAATTGCATCCATGGTCAGTTCAAGAACCTTTGTTTGATGGCGAGCAGGAATGAGATTGCGACGCAATGTGTCGCTAAGGATCAGTCGTACGGTCCGTCCGGCCTTGACTCGGACATATCCGCGAGCCTGTGAATGTGTCATTGTATCGATGCGAGATTCAACTTTTTGCCAGACAACAGTCGAACATGCATGAGCGAGGTTTTCAGCGAGCCGATTAAGCTTTGCTTGCCCAGTAATACTTTGAATCAGTGATTTTATAGACATGTTGGGGAATCCTTCCACGGGACTATTTGTAGCGAGCGTAGTGGCCAACGGTTTGTAAATTGGAGCACCGATACCACTTCTATATAAATCGTTACATAGGCCCTCTAGGCATCACTATTGCCGTCAACGTGCGTTATGTTCTAGATGGGCAACCTGTACCGATTAGTCCGCAGATGGCTACTAGAGTTCGTTTTTACGTTCCGCGCCTTTTCAAAGTAGACTACGGTAATTAGGATGGTATTCTTGAGGGCATCGAAAGCCCTGATACACGGCGCCGTGGCCAAGTGGCTAAGGCAGTGGATTGCAAATCCTCCATCCCGGGTTCGAATCCCGGCGGCGCCTTTTTACGCTTAGACACCGCTTATAGAATCCTCTCCGATGACTTTAAGTTCAATCGAAGCTCGGCACTACAACACCGCCGACCCAATTCTTGTCTCCTTTGACGACGGAGTCATTTGTGACATATCTCCGCTCGAATCGAGTTCAGAGAACCTGCTGGTCTTAGCCCCAGGTTTAGTTGATTTACAAGTAAATGGTTACGGCGGCCAAGAGTTCAACGACCCAGAATTATCTACTGAAAAGGTCTTACAGATTTGTTTGGCGATGGATCGTGATGGCGTCACTCAATTCTGCCCAACATTTACGACTCAGTCGTTCGAGTTGTTGCGGCATAGCATGGCAACCGTCGCACGGGCTATCGACGAGCATGACGACATTGCCGATCGCTGCACAATGTTACATTTAGAAGGGCCATATATTTCGGGTGAAGACGGGCCTCGCGGCGCCCATCCCTTGGAACACGTCAGACCGCCATGCTGGGACGAGTATCAAAAACTTCAGAGTGCCGCGGAAGGCAAGATTGGGATTTTGACTTTATCCCCAGAATTCCCAGATGTGGGGAAATTTATACAGCGAGTTGTTGACAGCGGCGTAGTGGTCGCGATCGGGCACACAGCCGCGTCGTCAGACCAAATAGAGGCAGCCATCGACGCGGGGGCAAGCATGTCTACGCACCTAGGCAACGGAGCACATGGAACAATTCGTCGACATCCGAACTATATCTGGGATCAAATCGCGGCGGATGAACTGACTTGCAGCCTGATCGCCGATGGTCACCATTTACCCACCTCTGTAATCAAGTCGATCATACGAGCAAAATCACCAGAACGTTGCGTATTGGTAAGTGATATTACAGGAATGGGCGGAATGCCGCCTGGGAAATACACATCGACAGGACTGGGGAATGTTGAAATTCTCGAGAACGGGCGATTGGTCGTGCCGGGCCAAAGTCAATTACTAGCGGGAGCCGCGCTCCCAATTGGTGCTGGTATCGTCACCTTGCTAGAACAGGCAGGATTAGACATGGAGACGGCGATTCATATGGCAAGCATCGGACCGGCTAATATAATCAAACATGAGGTAGCCCCATTGGAAGTCGATTCGCCCGTCGATTTGGTTTTCTTTCAGATCAGCAACGGTAAATTTGAAGTGCACACGACTGTCAACAGTGGCCGCATCGTTTATCAAGCGTCTTAAATCCTTGATAGTAACACTTGGCAATTGCTTCATCCGGCGATAGCGCGACACGGCGATGGCGGATTGTCAGATTGGTTGTCGAGCGTTAAAATGTGGTCTTTCAATTGCGAAGAACGGAGTACAATAGACTATGGCCACAGCAAAGAATTTGGTGATTGCTCAAAGCGGCGGTCCTAGCCCGGTCATCAATAACACCCTGCGGGGAATTATCGAAACGGCTCGTAATCTTGACGAAATCGGTACTGTCTATGGTGCGCGTCATGGAATTGAAGGTGTCCTCAAAGAAGAACTGTGGGACCTCTCTGCTCAATCGCATGAAGAAATCGAATTGTTGGAATTTACACCTGCCGCGGGATCTATTGGTACCTGTCGATACAAGTTAAAGGATGGGCAGGACGAGGATTTCGATCGTGTGATCGAAGTGTTAAAGGCTCACGATGTTGGCTACTTTATCTACATCGGTGGCAACGATTCGATGGATACAGCCAATAAAATCGCCAGTTTGGGGCAACAACGCGGTCTTGATCTAGTCGGTATTGGTGGTCCCAAGACCATTGATAACGACGTTGGTGATAATGAATACAAGCTGATCGACCACACGCCTGGCTATGGGTCGACGGCAAAATATTGGATGCACGCAGTTCAAAATGCCAACGAGGAAAACCGGGGCTCTTGTCCAGCTGATCCAGTTCTAGTTCTGCAAGCGATGGGACGTAAAATTGGCTACATCCCTGCTGCCGCTCGACTTGCTGATCCTAATCGCGAAATGCCATTACAGATATATTTGGCCGAAAGCCCCTGCTCGCTTGCTCAGTTAGCGGACAATGTCAATGACCAATTGAAACAGGATGGTCGTTGTGTTGTAGTCGTCAGCGAAGGGTTTGATGTCGGTGACTTGGGTGAAGTAAAAGATGGTTTTGGGCACACCAGTTTTAGCTCCAGCAAAACAACGGTTGCGCAATTGATCGTCAACTACCTGAATGCAAACGGACTCGCCGCGCATGGCGCAGCACGGTGTAACGTGCCCGGCACCGACCAACGTCATAGCATGGCCTACGCTTCGACAGTCGATCTAGCAGAAGCCTATCTTGCTGGCCAAAAAGCTTGCACATTGGCAGCGGCCGGTGATAGCGGCAATATGGCGACCATTTTACGAAACCCCGGTGACGAATACTCCGTGTATTACGACAAAGTGCCGTTGAGCGAAGTTGCTAATAGCGAACGCACCTTTCCCACTGAGTGGATTACCGATAGCGGCAACGATGTGACCGATGCGTTCATTAAATATGCTCAACCCCTGCTTGGCGATTCGATGGTCAAGTTGCCAATGATTCAAGGCCGTCAACGTTTGACGCAACTTGAACCGATATTTGCGACTCAACAATTAGCCCCTTATGAACCGCAGGCTAAACGGTAGAGTTGGCACCGTCCGAAATCAATTAACTTATTAACTATTTAGACCCTCAGATTAGATTAAGAAATTATGTACGAATTAGAACGCACTAAAGAGTTTTTTGTTGGTATTGATTCAGACGGTTGTGCATTTGACACAATGGAACTCAAACACAAAGAATGCTTCATTCACAACACGATTCAATACTATAACTTGCAGGCAATCAGTAAATATGCTCGCGAAGCGGCAGAGTTTGTGAACTTGTATTCCAAGAGCCGCGGGATTAATCGGTTTCCCGCGTTGGTCGAATCGCTGCAGTGGTTGCAGAAAAGACCAGAAGTCGCAGCCCGAGGCGTGACGATTGAAATTCCGCCGGGATTAGCGCGGTGGATCGAGGAAGAAACCAAACTTGGTAACCCAGCGCTTGAAGCCTTATTGGACGGCAGCGAAAATCCTGACCCTGATCTGGTAACGGCTCTAAAGTGGTCTGTGGCCGTCAACGATAAGGTTGCGGAAATGGTACATGGTGTACCGCCCTTCCCTTTAGTACGCGAGTGCCTAGAAAAACTACATCCCCAATGCGATATGCTCGTAGTGTCGGCGACGCCCAACGAAGCTTTGAAGTCGGAGTGGAGTGAGCACGGACTAGTGCAATTTGTTACTGAAATTTGTGGGCAAGAATCTGGGAATAAGAAAGAGACATTAACCAATGCCGCCAAATACGCACCGGATTATTCTTTGATGATTGGTGATGCCCCAGGCGACTATAATGCGGCCGTTGCGAATGATTGCTTGTTTTATCCGATTAACCCTGGCGCGGAAGAAGCGAGTTGGCAGCGGTTCTTTGATGAAGGAGTTGATAAGTTTTTGACGGGTGGATTTGCCGGTGAGTATCAGCAAGCATTATTGGATGAATTCGATTCATTTTTACCGGTTGATCCACCGTGGCCAGTAAATGCTGAATGATGGCTGGCAGACGTTTGATGCGGTCTAATAAAAAATAACCACTAAACAGGAAATGTGAAAAAAAGATGTCGGAAGAAAAAGCAGATTTTGGCCTGATCGGCCTAGCAGTGATGGGCGAGAACTTGGCATTAAACGTTGAGAGTCGCGGTTACCGCATGGCAGTTTTCAATCGTACTATCGATAAAGTCGACAACCTAATTCAAGGCCGTGCGGCCGGCAAGAATTTTATTGGTTGCCATAGTCTTGAAGAACTGGTTGCGAACCTTAGTACTCCTCGTAAAGTCATGATGCTTGTTAAGGCTGGACCAGCGGTCGACACAATCATCGATTCCTTGCTGGAATTGTTAGATGAAGGCGACATCATCATTGATGGTGGGAATACGCATTTCACTGACACGGAACGTCGCACAAAATATGTTGAGGAAAAAGGGCTGTTGTATATTGGCACAGGAGTATCCGGCGGTGAAGAAGGAGCGTTGAAGGGACCGAGCATGATGCCCGGAGGTAGTGAATTAGCTTGGCCGCTCGTGGAACCGATTTTTAAGGCGATCGCGGCAAAAGTAGGACCTAACGAAGATATTCCGTGTTGCGAATGGGTAGGCCCGCGAGGCGCTGGCCATTACGTCAAGATGGTCCACAACGGGATTGAATATGGAGATATGCAGTTGATTTGCGAAGCCTACCATATGCTCAAAGAAGCGGGTGGGTTGGATAATGATCAACTTTACGATGTCTTTACTGAATGGAACCGAGGTGACTTACAAAGTTATTTGATCGAAATTAGTCGCGATATTTTTAGCGTCAACGACGATTTGGAAGATGGCAGACTGCTCGACAAAGTACTTGATAAAGCGGGGGCTAAGGGTACGGGTAAATGGATGAGCCAGTTGGCACTAGATTTAGGTGTCCCTAGTACGTTGGTGACAACAGCCGTTTACGCACGCAGTTTATCGGCTCAGAAGGACGCACGTGTACGAGCGGAATCGGTTTTACAAGGACCGGTAACGGGTGACTTGAGGACGGACGTCACTGACGAACAACGCAGCGCCTTGATTGAGGATGTGCGACAGGCTTTGTATGCTTCAAAAATTGTGAGTTATGCTCAGGGTTTTGTGCAGTTGCAGTACGCCGCTGCGGAACATGATTGGCCGTTGAATTATGGGGATTGTGCTTTGCTGTGGCGTGGCGGTTGTATCATTCGCGCTCAGTTCCTTGATCGCATCAAGGATGCCTTTGACGAAGATGCGAATCTGGAAAATCTGTTGCTACACCCGTTCTTTACCGAAGCCGTTCATAACGCTCAAGCTGGCTGGCGGCGAGTGATTGTGCGGGCCACAGAATTGGGCATACCCGTTCCCGCGTTTAGTGCGGCCTTGGCGTATTATGACAGCTACCGCCGAGGAAGTTTGCCAGCCAATCTTTTGCAAGCTCAACGTGATTATTTCGGTGCACATACCTATGAGCGTACGGACCGCGAAGGGTCGTTTCATGCACAATGGTTGCAGTGGCGACGTGACCCGCAAGATTAATTCGAGCAAGAATTTGTTTTATAATTTGAGATAGAACCACTAGATACAAAATAACCGAAGTTGTAATAACTATAGAAAGCGACAACATGGGATCCGCAGAATATGTACAAGGATTATTTGGTTTTCAGGATCAAGTCATCGTCGTTATTGGCGGTACGGGCGTACTCGGCGGGGGTTTGAGCGATGGATTCGCTGCAGCCGGTGGCCAAGTCGTTGTTTCCGGTCGTAATGAAACAAAGGGGTTGGAGAGAGTTGCGGCAATTGAACAAGCTGGCGGTGCGGCGCAGTTTATCGCTGTGGATGTTTTTGAAAAAAGTTCCATTGAACAGTTGTGTCAGCAAGTGATTGAGCAGTATGGCCGAGTTGATGTTTTGGTTAATTGTGCGGGCATGAATGCCGCCACACCATTTGAAGAGATAGAGGGTGATGAATGGGACCGAATTATGGCGGGAAATTTACGCGCTACACAATATGGTTGCCAGATCTTTGCAGCCGTGATGCGTGAGCAATCCGGCGGCGGATCAATTCTCAATATTGGCAGCGTGACTGCCCATCTGCCTTTGTCCGGCGTATTTGCTTACTCAGCATCTAAAGCCGCGGTTGTGAATTTGACCAAAAATGTCGCGCGAGAATATGCGACGCTCGGTGTGCGAGTCAACGTGTTGTGCCCTGGATTTTTTCCGGCGGCGCAAAATCGAAAGATTTTAAAACCTGAGCGAGTTGAAAAGATTATGGATCAGACACCGATGGATCGCTTTGGCGAACCGCAAGAACTTGTTGGTGCGGCGCTGCTGCTGTGTTCACGTAATGCCGCGAGCTTCATCACAGGCGCCGAATTCTATGTCGATGGTGGATTTACGGCGAATCGATTCTAGTTTGTGGCAAATTGTGGCGTGTTATTGCCATAATTTGACGAGGCCGGCCTTAGTCGACAAGGTCTCGTAGATATTGCCCGTACTCGTTGCCGATGTCCTGTGCTAGACGATTCAATTGGTCTGCATTGATGTAGCCTGCGTTGTAAGCTATTTCCTCGATACAAGCGATCTTTAAGCCTTGACGTTGCTCAATAGTCTGTACGAAATTTCCTGCTTGAATCAACGATTCGTGTGTTCCAGTGTCTAGCCAGGCAAAGCCACGAGTAAATCGGTCAACATGTAATTGACCTCGGCGTAAATATTCTTTGTTGACGTCGGTGATTTCATATTCGCCTCGAGCGGAAGGCTGAAGATTAGTTGCAATGTCTACGACTTGGTTGTCATAAAAATATAGTCCTGGAACGGCGTAATTGGAAACAGGCTGCTCTGGTTTTTCAATAAGTTCTGAGGGGTTCCCTGATTCATCAAATGTTACGACGCCGTAGCGTTGCGGGTCGCTTACCGGATAACCGAATACGGTAGCGCCTGTACCGCGTTGGCAAGCGGAACGGAGTATATCTCGAAAACCCTGACCATAAAATATGTTGTCACCTAGAACGAGTGCCACGTGGTCGTTGCCAATGAATTCGCGGCCGACGACGAATGACTGAGCTAATCCTTCGGGTTTTTCCTGTACGGCATAGGAAATACTAATTCCAAGTTGACTACCGTCGCCAAGTAAACTCTCAAAACTTGGTATGTCCCGTGGTGAGGAGATAATAAGCAAATCTCGTATTCCTGCTAGCAGCAACGTAGACAACGGATAGTAGATCATCGGTTTGTCGTAAATTGGTAGCAATTGTTTGGAGATAACTCGCGTCAAGGGATACAGACGTGACCCACTACCGCCAGCGAGAATGATGCCTTTTTTGAAATGTGATTCGGTCATAGCTTTACTACTTCATCTGTTGCGTGGTTTGTGTTACTTGTTTTAGCCGTCGAAACGGACAGTGGCTTAATGATATTTACTGTTGGTTGCCGAGTCGTTGTCCACGGTAACTTCCATCCATTACCCGTTTTGTCCATTGCGAGTTCTGTAGATACCAGTCAATAGTCTGCTCCAAGCCAGATTCGAATTGGAATTTCGGTTGCCAGTCCAATTCAGTACTTAACCGCGAGCAGTCAATGGCGTAGCGTTGGTCATGTCCGGGCCGATCGGTAACGAACGTAATTAGTTCACGACTACTGTGGTCGTGATTATTTAATTTGTCGACGATATCGCAAATAGCGTGTACGATTTCTAAATTTGTTCGCTCACTATTGCCGCCAATGTTATAGACTCGTCCAGGTTCGCCGAGGTTAAATACTGTTCGCAGAGCATTGCAATGATCTGCGACGTGCAACCAATCTCGGACGTTGGATCCGTCACCATAAATTGGCAGTGATTCACGCTGCAGTGTTTTGGAAATCATCAGCGGAATTAATTTCTCGGGGAACTGAAACGGACCATAATTGTTTGAACAATTGGTTGTCAGGACAGGCAGACCAAATGTGTGGTGGTATGCGCGTACGAAATGGTCGGCTGCTGCCTTAGATGCCGCATACGGTGAATTTGGTTGGTAAGCAGTGGTTTCACAAAAGAGGCCAGTGGGACCGAGCGATCCATACACTTCATCGGTTGAGACGTGCAGAAACCGAAAATGTGCTTGGGCATCAGTTGTCTGGTTGCGCCAATATTTAAAACAACTATCCAATAGATTACAGGTGCCAACGACATTGGTTTGTACGAATTCAGCTGGACCATCAATGCTGCGATCGACGTGCGACTCAGCAGCAAGGTTGATGATTCCCTGTGGGTTGTGTTGAACTAAGATATCCGCAACCAAATCTGAATCGGCAATATCTCCGGCGATGAAGCTGTAAAGTTCATGGTTTTCGATTTCTTGTAATGAATCGAGGTTGCCGGCGTAGGTTAATTTATCGAGCACGATTACGTTTTGCGCAGCGTTTAACACGAGTTGCTTTGCCAAGCAACTGCCTATGAACCCTGCCCCACCGGTGATCAATATTGGTGCATCCGTCATCAACAGCTACAGCCTTCATAAAGTAACAAGTACGAGTTAATTACCCGATTTATTCTAACGTGAAATGTCAGAATTAAACGTCCGCAATATCATTTCGCCCTGTTAGAACTCAAAACTGTTTGATATAAACCGACTATTCGTCACAACAGTCGCTCAGTTAGTACATGCTAGGGCGGCCAACGGTGTTTAGCCGTGAATAGAGCGAGGCAGATAGCACCCATCAAGGTCCTCTGCATACCAATCACGCAGCACTTTTTGTAAATCTTCGCGACTCTTAATCTTGGTGAAATCGGCGCGGACCAAGCTATGCTCGGGGTGTAATGCGGAATATTTAATGCAGGACTTGCGCATGACCATCGCTGTTCTATCCTCACCGTAGAGTTGGGCCGCTAGGTCGAAATGCTTGGTGATGATGGTTCGCTGTTCAAATAGAGACGGCGGCGGCGGTAAAACGCCCGTCTTAGCTAGTGCTTTTGTTTGTTGAAAAATCCAGGGGTTCCCAATGCATCCGCGCGCCACCGTCACTCCATCCACCCCCGTTTGGGCAATCATGTCGAGGCAATCCCGAGCTTCGAAAAGATCGCCACTTCCTAGGATTACGCGATCTGGAAATCGTTGTTTGACTTCCGTTAGAAATTCCCAACGACTAGGTCCATTGTAGCGTTGCTTCACTGTGCGTCCGTGAACCGTGACTGCCGCAACGCCGATATCGAATGCACCTTCAATGATCTTGAAAAAGTGATCTCGACTGTCGTCCGTGTCATCGAGCCCTCGCCGCATTTTGACAGTGACTGGAATGGGCGACGGCACGGCTTTCCGAGTACGTTGGATGATATCGAGGGCTACGTCCGGTTGACTGAGGTGAAACCCGCCGCGACAGCGTCCCAAAACCTTTTTGACAGGACAACCAAAATTGATATCGATAACGTCGAATCCAGCCTCGACTAATTTAACCGCGCCCGCTGCAAACTGTTCGGGTTCGCTGCCCATGAGTTGCCCGCCCACCGGACGCTCTTCATCGGTGATATACAGGTAATGTTTGTTTTTCTGACGCCTTGGATTGAGGTCAACGAGAAACTTATCCAGCATTACCTCGCAGATTCCATAGGTCGCACCGTGACGGCGAGCGATCAATCGCATTGGCCAGTCGCTGTATCCCGAGAGTGCAGCTTGGACCACGGGGAATCCAATTGCGATGTTATCTAGCGATAGTGGTTTTAGTTGAACCAAACGACAAGTGTTCTTTATAGGGAATGAAGTTATGTTATTGCAGATTCTATTTTAGCGATGGCCCAGCGACAAGCGTCTTGTACGGTTCGGGATTCAACTTGCAATGCATCCTTTAAGATGTCTAAATGTTCTACCGCAAGTTGGTTCCCAAGAGCAATCGCAGCATTCCGCAGTAGTCCATCTCGTTTCGTTCTCCAGAGCGGCGTGTGCCGGTAGGTTGCGCGGAATGAATCCTCGGTTGATTGAAATAGTTGTTCAATGTCGAGACAATTTAGTCGTTCATTGGCAACAAAAGTGGGTTCGCTTTGTTGTGGTCCGCGGCGGTTCCAAGGGCAGACGTCCTGACAAATGTCACAACCGAAAACCCAATCGCCCATTTTTTGTTTCAGCTCGTCGGGAATAGAACCGCGGTGTTCAATTGTCAAATAGCTGATGCATTTCGTGGCATCGAGTACATACGGAGTGGGAAATGCATCCGTGGGGCATTGATCAAGGCAGGCAGTGCAAGTTCCACAGTGACTGGTGTTGCTGGGTTGGTCGTATTCTAACTCAGCGGTACTTAAGAGGATTGTTAGGAAAAAGTAGCTGCCTTGTTCGGAGTGAATGAGCATCGTGTTTTTGCCGACCCACCCGAGACCCGCCAGTTGAGCGAATTCTCTTTCGAGAATGGGCGCTGTGTCGACGACTCCACGGCATTGTTGCGTCGGCAATAATTCTTGATGATATTGTTTGAGTTGTTTAATTCGTTTGTGGATGAGGTCATGGTAGTCTGTACTTCCCCAAGCATACCGAGCAACGCGACCCTTTCCGGGAATTGGTGTAACAACGTCGCCTTCACCGTAGTGCATTGCGAGCACTAATAGAGACTGCACGTCCTGAAGCACGTGGGTGGGATGGACGTAGGCGTCTTGACGGTCCTGTATGTATTGCATCGTGCCGGCATAACCTTCGCTGAGCCAGTGCGTTAAATGATGCAATCCGGCGGGCGTTACTGCTGGACAGCAGGCAGCGAGTTGAAAACCCAATTCATGGGCTTTCTTCTTCAGAGACGTGGTTATATCAGCGGTTGTCACTGTTGGTTTTGTAACCTAATTGTAAAAGCGGGAATGGATTGCTGAATTGATATTGGATAAAAACGCCAAAACCAGTAAATTTACGAAAGAAAGTCCGCGGTAACTAGTGACGATTCTATGTAAGTTCAAGTTCAAATATTTTAAGTAGTTTAGATAGAGTGTTAAGTAAAATGAAGACTAAGCTCACCACACTAATAAGTATAGTTCATTTGCCTGGGATATTTTATGCGACGGTTTTAGGGGCAATGATGATTCTCGTCGGTTGCCAAACACCGGCTAACATGACAACGCGGATCCTACCGCCGAGCACTCAATTGAGCGGGCAACAATACTATCCACAAGCCCCAAGTGCGGCAACCAGCGTTGATTTAGGTGCTCCGGCGGACGAAGAGGTTCCTGGCGCAGATAGTTGGTCGCCACGGGCCCGCCGACCGATCCAGATTGCCAGTGAACCCGACGGGCGGCAAGTGTCCTTTGAGCAACCCTTAGATATATCGAACCCAGCACAGGATTCCGATGTGATCCGAATTTCCATAGGCGACGGAGAGAGTGCCGCATCCGAAAATCACATACCTGTAGTCGTCGAGCGACCCAATTCGGAGATTCCCCGTGCCACACCATTGAGTGAAAACGATCAATGGATGACTCGGCAATAGTATTTGCGGTTGCTAGAATCAGAGAAGGCTTAATTGTCTTTAATTTGTTCGCAAACTGTGTCTAGGAATTCGTAATGTCTACAGCGTTCTCTATCGGTGATTGTTTAATCGATCCGCCGTTGCTGCAGGCGCCGATGGCAGGTTTTACGAATTATGCGTTTCGGCAAATTGTACGTGAATTCGGTGGAGTCGGATTGCAAGCGACGGAAATGGTGCACGCGCGTGGCTTTGTCTGGATGGAGCAGAACAAAGCAGAGCACCCTGCTCGTTTGTGGGGTGTTAAGGATGAATCGCGACCATTGGCAGTGCAGATCTGGGACAATGACCCCGCGGCGATGGCCATTGTAGGCCGACGATTGTCAAAGGAATATAATGTCAGTATTGTCGACATCAATTTCGGCTGTCCAGTTCGCAAAGTAACAGAGCGTGCCAAAAGCGGATCCTATTTATTGAGTGACCCAGATCAAGTTGGCAAGATCATAGAGACTGTCGTAGAAGCGTGTGCACCGACACCAGTTACCGCTAAGATACGCCTTGGCTGTACCCGTGACCAAATGAACTTCATTGATATCGCTCAAGTCGTAGAAGGCGCGGGCGCCGCGGCTCTGACCGTCCATGGGCGGACCGCTCAAGATATGTTTAGGGGAGAAGCCGATTGGGATCGCATCTCAGAAATAAAGCCGTACCTTAAGCATATTCCGCTGATCGGTAACGGTGATTTAGATCATCCGGATAAGGTTTTGGCAGCATTTCAAAAGTATGACGTCGATGGCGTGATGATCGCGCGAGCCTCGCTGGGACGACCGTGGCTGTTTGCTCAATGCGCCGCAGCTCTGGAGGGACGAGAAATACCCGAGGAACCGTCGTTGTCACAGCAAAAGCAAATCATGATAAGGCATTACGAATTGATTTGTGACCGATTCGGGGAGACGCGGGGTACGTTGCTGATGCGAAAATATGCTTGTTGCTATGCGGTTGGTAAGCCTGGCGCGAGACATTTCAGAACGCATGCAGCCAAAATGGAAACGGCCGCTGAGTTTTATCAAGTCATTGAGGAGTACTTTCCTCGTGCCGAAGCGACCAGTAAACAGAGTTAATGATACTCTTTGAATTCGCCGTTTTTGAAACGCTTCCAATAGTCCAAGAGGTCCCGCCGCACACCGGGCGACAAGAGCGCGAGCCCGAGGATGTTAGGGAATGCCATGCAGAGAATCATCATGTCAGAGAAGTCTAATACAGTACCGAGTTGGGCGGTGGCCCCGACAAATACAGCTACGACAAATAACAGTTTATAAGTGTATACGGCGCCCTTACTTGAACCGAACAAAGTTTCCCAACACCGCTCACCGTAGTAACTCCATGATATCATCGTGGAATAGGCAAACAGGACGACCGCCAGAGTTAGCACATACGGGAACCAACTGATTTCCGAAGCGAAAGCCCTGCTCGTTAAGGCGGTTCCGGCAAGACCCTCGTCAAGCCACGCTGCGTTATTCCACGCTCCGGTGATTAAAATGACAAGCGCAGTCATCGAACAGACAACAATGGTGTCAATAAAGGGCTCCAATAAAGCGACAGTTCCTTCACGAATTGGTTCGCTGGTTTTTGCGGCACTATGGACAATGGCTGCACTACCGACACCAGCTTCGTTTGAAAACGCGGCACGTTGTACACCAATGATCAATACGCCTACCATGCCACCACCAAAAGCACTGGGATTGAAGGCTTCAGTAAAGATTAAACCGATAAGCGCAGGTAATTCTGTAATGTGGCTGACGATGATGAACATGCAAGCGAGCACGTATATGAAACACATGGTCGGGACGATCTTTTCTGCAACGCTGCCAATACTCTTAATTCCTCCAATGATGACGACACCCACGAGAATCGCCATGATGACTCCGTAAATGGCCTTGAACGTCCTAGCGGACGATTCAATGCTGGTGCTTAAAGCCTTCTTTTCATTTCCTAGTTGGGTGACTGTCTCAGTATCCTGTGCGTCGTTTGCCGTCTTAATTCGCGCGTTTAGTAGGGCGATCTGATCCGCTTCAGCGGCGTGATAGATCGTAAGTAGCTGTGAACCGGCTTGATTGGATTGGAACATGTTTCCCCCTCCAAAACTTCCCATGATGCACATCACCGTGAACATGAACCCGAGTACGACGCCGAGCGGTCCGAGACCGATTTCACGGAGGCCGTCGGGCAAGTAGGCCATTGGACCGCCGATTACGGAACCGTCTGGCTTGATTTTCCGATATTTTTGTCCGAGTGTGCATTCGACGAATTTACTGGTCATACCGAAGAAGCCACAAGCGAGCATCCAGAAGAATGCTCCCGGGCCACCCATCGACATGGCGATTGTGACGCCGGCGATATTTCCCAAGCCAACCGTTGCCGACAACGCCGAGGATAACGCTTGCATGTGTGTAACTTCGCCCGCCTCGTCCGGATTGTCGTAGGTGCCTCGTACGACTTGAATGGCATGGCGAACTCCCCAAATATTAAAGCCCTTCATGAAGAACGTGAAAAACACCGCACCGCAGGCTAGCCAGAGAACTACAAATGGCATGCCGCGTGTATCACTCGTAATATGGTTTCCGTCGTCGTCGAGGATGAGATTGCCAGCAACCAATGCTTGTTCAACTTCACCACGCGTCAGCGTGTCGGTCGTGTCGACTTGCTGGAGGTTAGATTTAGAAGCGATGAACAAATCAAGTTTGCTATCCCATTCATATTTCTGAGACTTGACAGTGATCGAGACATACTCGACGTCGAGTGTTGAAGAAGCGACCGAATCGGTTAATACACCTTCGGTAATTTTGGTTTCGTTGTATTGGCCGGCTAGCAGACCAGCGTGGATGGTCGTTTCGGCCTGGGGAGGGAAATCGCCGGAGGTCAATTTATCAAAATCGGTTGTGGCCAATCCTTTGACACGATAGAAGTAATCCACTTCATTGAATTCAACGGTTTCAACGTCGGTTGAGAATACTTTAAAGAAGAGGACTTTTCCAATTCCTTCGACAGCAGCGCCGAATATTTTGTCGCTGAAATCCGCAATCGAAAAATCGGCCTCTTCAGGATCCGTTGCGGTTATCGTCACGGTGCTAGCAGATGCATTTGTTTCGGCGTTACCAGATCCACTGTTTTCGGTAACCGTTGTCGGGGCGTTTTCATTCGCTGACTCGGCCGTGTTTTGACCCCACGTTACAACAGTCCACAGGCCGGTTGAAAATAATAAAGTCCAGAAGACGAGTTGCTTTGTATTGTTTGATCGGAAACGGTGCATTGAAGAGGTGACCTACTGAAGAAAAACACGTTGAAAAAGCGGCAAAGCCGATGGTAAACGGCTTGAATTAAGTCATTGATTATAACCTTTTTGAATACTGTGGTAGTGTCTTGTCTTGGCGAAGAATAAAGGTATTATCTTTTTCAAACCTAATGTTGTAAAAAATCAGAAATGGGTATATAAATAGGTCTAAAAGAGGAGATAATCAAATAATGTTGATATCGTCCTGAGGAAAAACAGCGAGTGATTCAAGACTAAACGCGACAATTGTTAGTTCAGATAAGGAGGTAATGAAGATGACATTTATAGATTCCGATATTACTATCCTCGATATTCTCCGCAAACGTGGTGGAATGACAGTTTCTGAGCTTTCAGAAAGTGTGGGTGTAACGGGAACAGCGGTACGTCAGCGATTGAATCGACTGCTTGAAGAAGGCGATATTCATCGTGAACGCATGGAGACGTTGCGTGGTCGGCCTCGACATCGTTACTCGCTAACGACAAAAGGTCGTCGTCGAAGTGGAGAAAACTTTGGAGATCTAGCGATTGCATTGTGGCAGGAAATACGAGCGATCGACGATACCGAGTTGCAGCGAGGATTGTTGCAGCGAGTTTCTGGACGATTGGCACAATTGTACGCCGGAAAAATCCAAGGAAAAACAGTCATTGACCGAATGAATTCACTTGCAGTGCTATTCTCAGAACGTCGACTTCCGGTAAAAATAAACACCACTGGTGAAGTTCCACAAATCAGGGTAGAGGCGTGCCCCTATCCTGAGCTCGCGGAGCAAGATAGTAGTGTTTGCAGTATGGAGCGTCTATTGTTTTCGGAAATGATTGGCGAGACATTGCAATTGACTGATTGTCAACTCGACGGCGATTGCAACTGTACGTTTGAAGTCAAAGAACCAGTTAACAAGACGCTGATGCAAATTGAACCAGTGGGATGAGATCAATTAGACAGTAATATATTTTAAGAGGGACATTAGGGTAACCACATGAACCAACCTATGCCATGGATTGAAGGACGTTTTGAAGAAAACGTAATTGTCACGACTGTGGAACAGTCTATTAACTGGGCACGTCAGTCGAGCATCTGGCCGATGACTTTCGGTTTAGCATGCTGTGCGATTGAAATGATGGCCGCCGGTGCGAGTCGCTATGATATGGACCGTTTTGGAGCGGGTGCATTTCGAGCTACCCCGCGTCAAGCGGATCTCATGATCGTGGCAGGCACGGTAACATACAAAATGGCAAGTCGTGTACGACGGCTCTACAACATGATGCCTGATCCCAAATATGTGATCGCCATGGGAGCTTGTACCATCGGTGGTGGTCCATACTTCAAGTGGGGATATCACGTTGTCAAAGGCGTGGATTTAGTCGTACCCGTTGATGTCTATATTCCAGGCTGTCCTCCTCGCCCAGAAGCACTGCTTGAAGGATTGATGCGTATTCAAGATAAGATTCGCTGTCACAAAATCACGAAGAAAGAAGGCACGGGTGCAGGCTCGAAATTTGGTCATCGTGGCATCAAAACACCAGACGAGTTGCCTTTGCCTCATCACAGCGGTTATGTAGCTGTTCCCGAACAAGAACGAGAACCTGTTTTTCATCACCAAAAAGTAAAGGGGAAATAGCTCAACGTTGAAATGAGTTGGCATTGCCTCAATCGTTCAATGTACAGTTACTTTTTTCTTGTTAATTATCCACTTTTGTTCGATCTTGACTTGTTCTAAATGATTAGGATTGTCAGGCTCGAATCCGAAAAATACGAAATAGATATGACACACAAATTAACAATAGAAAACCTACACGTTAGCGTCGATGATAAGCCGATTTTACGAGGTGTAAATTTGGTTCTTGTCGAAGGGGAAACACACGCTTTGATGGGACCTAATGGATCCGGAAAAAGCACACTTGGAATGGCGATTATGGGTCATCCAAAATATGAAGTGACTTCCGGGACCATTAAGCTAGATGACCAAGATGTTCTCGCGATGTCGCCGGATGAACGCGCACGTGCTGGTTTGTTTATGGCCTTTCAGCGGCCCGTGGCTATTCCCGGTGTGAAGATGGCTGACTTTTTGCGTCATAGCACGACCAACGTCCGCAATCCCGATCGGAAAGAGGGTGAAGATCTGATTCCGATGAAAGACTTTCGTAAAGAACTCAAGGACAATATGGATAAACTTGGGATGGACATTCAATTTGCACGTCGCTATGTAAATGATGGGTTTTCCGGCGGCGAAATGAAACGAGCTGAAATATTGCAACTCGCGATGCTACAACCCACGTTCGCCATCTTGGATGAAACCGACAGTGGTCTAGATGCGGATGCCGTTCGCCTAGCAAGTGAAAGTATTGCGGAGATCGGTCGCGCCAAGATGGGATTGTTGATCATTACCCACCACGATAAATTGCTGGTTCACAATCCTCCCGAGTTCACTCACGTGATGCTAGGTGGCCGGATTGTTGAAACTGGTGGGATTGAACTGGCAGAAGAACTACACGAAAGCGGTTATGAACGAATTCGTGCAGCCTACCCAGATGCTGAAGCAGAAAATGAAGCGATGTCTTCCAGTGAAGTGGAAATATAACTACTAAAACAAGCCCACGATGACTAAGGGGCTGTTAACAAAAACAGGGTCTATTATGGCAACAGAAATCACTCCAGATGAAAAGTCTAAAGTCGTTGGCGAAATCAATAAATACGATTTCCGTACCGAAAACGAGGCGGTCTTTAAAGTGGAAAAGGGAATCAATGCTGATATTGTTCGGCAGATTTCCGAGATGAAAGAAGAACCACAGTGGATGCTTGATTTCCGCCTCGAAGCGTTGGAAATCTTTGAGAGCAAGCCAATGCCGGAATGGGGCGGCGATATAGATATTGATTTCCAGGACATCTATTACTACCTCAAGCCGACCGAAGGCCAAAGCAAGACTTGGGATGAAGTGCCAGAGGAGATCAAAGATACGTTTGAGCGTCTGGGAATTCCCCAAGCCGAGCGGGAATATCTAGCGGGTGTCAAAGCTCAGTTCGATAGCGAAGTTGTTTACGGCAGCGTGTCAGAAGATCTTGACAAGCTAGGGGTTATCTTTACCGACACGGATACCGCACTCCGAGAACATCCCGAATTGTTGCGAGAATATTTCGGCACGATTATTCCGTCCTTGGATAATAAATTTGCGGCCTTGAATTCAGCGGTATGGTCCGGTGGGTCGTTTATTTACATCCCACCAGGAGTGAAAATTGAATTCCCACTGCAAGCATATTTCCGTATCAACGCAGAGAACATGGGACAGTTTGAACGAACGTTGATCATTGTTGACGAGGGGGCAGAGATCCACTACGTCGAAGGTTGCACTGCGCCCACGTATTCGAGTGACAGTTTGCATTCCGCGGTCGTTGAAGTCATCGTTAAAAAGAACGCACGTTGTCGCTATACCACGATTCAGAACTGGGCGAATAATATTTATAACCTAGTTACAAAACGAGCTGTGTGTATGGCCGATGCGACGATGGAATGGGTTGATGGTAATTTGGGTAGTCAGTTGACGATGAAATACCCAGCGGTTTACATGATGGAGCCTGGAGCGCACGGTGAGATATTATCAATTGCGTTTTCTGGTAAAGGCCAGCATCAGGATGCAGGCGCTAAATTGGTTCATGTGGCACCCAACACGACAGGGCAAATCGTCTCAAAATCGATTTCCAAGGACGGTGGTCGTAGCAGTTATCGTGGTTTGGTAAGAGTCGAAAAAGGTGCTCATAACGCTAAAAATAATGTGGTTTGTGATGCTTTGATTCTCGATGCAGAAAGCCGCAGCGATACCTATCCCTATATCGAAGTGATGGAACAAGATGTTTCCATTGGGCACGAGGCCAGTGTGTCGCGTATTGGTGAAGAACAATTGTTCTATTTGACGAGTCGTGGATTAAGTGAAGCGGAAGCAAGTGCGATGATCGTCAACGGCTTTATCGAACCATTGGTGAAAGAACTGCCAATGGAATACGCGGTGGAAATGAATCGATTGATCCAACTCCAAATGGAAGGTTCCGTCGGCTAAATCTCGACGGACTTGCTTTGTCATTCGCTGACGGCAATTCAATATCACGACCTATTCGTAACCCATAACAGTCTTTGAAGATGAAATGTAATGGCTAATGCTAGAGCCAAAAAATAGATATGACAGATACGATAACAATTGCCGAATTCAATGAAGCGGGTTTTGATGCATTTCTGGCGTCGCGCCAAGAACCTGAATGGATGCTCGCAGAGCGGCGTCAAGCTTGGTCACAGTTCAGTGACATGCAATGGCCTGGACGTCGAGACGAAGAGTGGATGCGAACAGATATCCGCTTGTTTAAACTGCAGCAATATCATCTGGTGCTTGACCCACCGGACGCATTGCCGAGTGAAATCACCCCATTGCTCGACAGCGATATAACACTAGGCGGGCATATCCATACCGTCGACGGGAATTGTGTGTCCAGTACGATTGCGGATCATTTGACACAGCAAGGTGTTATTTTCGGTTCCCTGGATGACCTGACAGCTGAGCACGCAGATCGCTTTCAGGCGATGCTACTAAAAAGTGCCTATAATTCACAAGTCGATCGGTTTGCAGCGTTGCATTCAGCGTGTTGGTCTGGCGGACAGTTTCTATATGTTCCCCGGGGCGTTCACGTAATAGAACCACTACACGTGTTGTCAGCCTTGACCGACGGTGCGGCCGATCTCGGACATACTCTAGTTGTGCTTGAAGACGGTGCTAGCGCTACGTTGTTAGCGGAAACTGCTAGCGAGCAAGAGGATTCCGGCGGATTGCATTGTGGGGGCGTGGAACTGATCGTCGGTGACGGGGCGTCGTTGCGTTATGTTAATCTGCAGAACTGGGGTTCCAAGGTTTGGCATTTTGCGCAACAAAAAGCAGTTTTGGGACGTGATGCCAATCTGCAATGGACTTCAGCAGCCATTGGCAGCCGCCTAGCCAAAGTCAATCAACATGTGACCCTAGCTGGTGAAGGGGCGAATTCGCAAGTAAATGGAGTCCTGTTCACGCAGGGTAGTCAACATCTCTCCTATCATACTTTGCAGCACCATCAAGCAGCGCATTGTCGCAGTGATTTCTTGTACAAGTCAGCATTGCAGGGTAAATCGCACACCGTATGGCGAGGTATGATTCTCGTGGATGAAGGTGCTCAGCGGACAGACGGATACCAGCGTAATGACAATCTATTGTTGTCGAACCAAGCTCGAGCGGATTCCATTCCTGGTTTGGAAATCGAAGCTGATGACGTTCGTTGTACCCACGGTAGCACCAGTGGCATGGTCGACGAAGAACTGATTTACTATGCCATGTGTCGAGGATTTACTCGTAAAGAAGCGACCCGACTAATTGTCACTGGTTTTTTTCAGCAGATATTCGATCGTATAACGATTGATAGTGTCCGTGATGCACTGGGTTTGGCGATTGCGCGACGAGTGCGAGATTACGAATAACGGACGCTTTTCGGGAGTTATACATGTCGACGGATTTTCAACACGCTATTGCAGTGGATCAACTCGCTGATCCGGGTTCTATGATGCTGGAAATTGAAGAACGATTGGTCGTATTGGTGCACGTAGAAGGGGAATTTTATTGCATCGATGATGTTTGCACCCACGATAGTGGCCCGCTCTCTGATGGTAAGTTAGAAGGTTGCCAATTGATTTGTCCTAGGCATGGTGCAAAGTTTGATGTTCGCACTGGGCAAGCGTTGACATTTCCGGCAATCCTTGCGACGACTGCACACGAAGTAAAAGTCGACGACGGCAATGTATATGTTAAAATCAATGATGAGTGAACGAGTCGTTCGCTAACAATTTAGAGTGGGCAACGGTTGCTTGAGTCGTTTAATGTAGCAATAGAATTTGATATTTGGATCCTATAAAGGTGTAAATTATGGCTGTTACAGAAGATCACGTTCTGGAAGAACTAAAAAAGGTGATCGATCCAGAATTGTTTGTTAATATTGTCGATCTCGGTTTGATCTACGCAGTTAATTTGTCCGACAGCGAAACTGAGGGACAGCAGGATGTGCAAATTGATATGACAATGACCAGCCCCATGTGTCCAGCGGGTCCGCAATTGATCGGCAACAGCAAACAAGTCGTTTCTGCCTTGGAAGAAGTCGGCGAAGTAGAAGTCAAAATTGTCATGGATCCACCGTGGACCCCAGATCGTATGACGGAAGATGCTCGAGATCATTTAGGCATCTTTTAACACGCCGCTTGAATCAGTAGAAACTTGTGAAACTATTTATCTACGAAATGGTGTGCGGCGGAGGAGCCGCCCTGCCCTCTGACTGTGATGGCGAATTGGCGCAGATTGATGATTTTCTGACACTGCCAGCGCTCGTGGCGGATGGTTCGGCAATGTTGCTCTCGGTGGCTCAAGCTTGTCAATCGTTGCCGACCGTTGAAGTGGTGGTCACCGTCGACCGACGATTGAAATCGTTAGCGCGAACATTGGAATCACGTGGGTTCACAGTGCAGACGGTGGATGAACGGGACCCTTGGACGCAATTTGTGCTTGCTTGTCGTGACGCGGACAGGTGCATTGTGATCGCGCCGGAATTGAATTCGCTTTTGTTGTTAGCCGTTGAAAAGTGTAATGCCTGTGCACACGGAAAATTGATTGGCCCCGATCCTGAGCTGTTGGCAATGGGTATCGATAAGGTGCTGTTGCATCAATGGGCGGATGTGCATGAAGTTCTTATGCCGGAGTGGGCGCATCTGCGCGAAGGAATCTGCGACCACTCGCATCTCGATGACACTTTAGTGCTTAAGCCTGTAAACGGGACCGGTGGTATCGGAATAAGGAAAATATCAAGCGGTAATTTTCCAAGCGATGGTGAGTGGTTGGTTGAAGAGTTTGTGCAGGGTGAATCATATAGTGTGTCGGCTGTGTTTCATCAGGATGGATTTACAATGCTTCCACCATGGCGACAGGAACTTGGAGGAATACATGACTTCGAATATGTTGGCGGTTCACTGTGTGAGGATCAAGCTGTCATTGAGAGGCTAAACAAATGGGCGTTCACAGTGTTTGCTACGCTGCCTAGTGGAAACTCACGGGGTTGGATCAGCCTTGACGCAATCTTGGCAAAAGAGAAAATCTATCTGATGGAGGTTAATCCGAGAATAACGGCGTCTTTTGATTTATTATGCCAACTATCCAGCTTTGTGGCCTATCAAGGACTGCAATCGACAAACGTAACGGATTTGATGTCCGCCGCCATTTGGGGAAACGACTGATCGACGTAGTTGGCATACCGCAGCGTCCGCAGGTCGCCGCTACAGGCCGTTCGCGACTTGAGCAGCGTAAGTCGATCGGCCCCGAGAAGTTGCGCGATACGGGCTGCTATGGAATCACTGGTGCAACTCCAGTCACTTGCCAGCGGCGTCCCGCCTAGCGTCGGTTCTACATCGCGGATAAAGGACAGGCAATCAAACATGATTGTTGTTGGATTTGCGCCGGCATGCTGAGAAATATTAGTAAGTTCATTCCAATTTTCAGTCACGGTCGATATGCAACTCGCTCGAGCGAATTTCAAGGTGTTAAGAGACATCACTTGGACCGCATTGAGATGTGCTTGTCCCTCGGTGAGATTGAATTGACGTTGCCAACGGCGTAGATGATCCACAGTGTGCCCACCACCAATGATGACTACATTTATCGAGTCAGTTTGCCGCGCAAGCCACTGTTCTGCATTTTTCAAGCCTGATCGGTTTGAAGTGGTCCCTAGCAGGCTTCCGCCAATCTTGATTATCTGTAAGGGCAATGTTCGCTCGATCATCTAGTTTTTGCCTCAAGGTGTTTTGCCAAGAGCATGGCCACGGCATAAGCGGGAGCTACACGGGATCTTTCGCCGGTGAATAGTTTTGAAATGGGTAGTTGCAGTGAGATACAATCCGTTAGAAAACTGCCATGACCCGTAAGGATGATTTGTTGGGGTTGCTGCTGCATGCCCCGGATTACATGGCTCAACGCACCGTCAAGAAGAGACACCAATCGGGCTTTAATTTGCCGACCTAAATTTAAGGCATCTCCGCTGCTAAACTGCGTGGGGCACTCGCAGACGCTGCGGGCTAGTCGTGCATGGGCGTATTGACGCGTGGCGGGTTTGCCATCGGTTGTATCTTGGCAGGTAATATCTTCAGCAATGTCACGCGTCATTAGAAATGCGTCCTGAGTCGTAGCGAACATCTCACGAGCCAGTGGAATTTGTCGATCATCCAGTTCAGCCATATCAATCAAAGCGCAAATAGGCGTTCGCTGAATTCCCCAATAGAGTAATTGTTGCGACTGTAACCGATCGACGTCCGTCAAATTGTTTGGGACCGATATATCGGCATTAAGGGGAATGATGTCCACCGTCGTGGATCCGATATCCAATAGGATATTTGATTGATCCGGATCTGAAGCAGCGGCAATACTGGCAATTGCGTGCCAGTTGGATGCAGCAACGCTACTCCACTGCTCGGTGCACTGGGCAGGTGCAAGCCAATCTCCGTCGACACGATACACGTATATATCGTCGGGGCTTTTTGAGGCCTTAACGACGGCGTCGCAAATAAATTTGACCCCGTGCCGTTTGGACTCAAAGCAATCGGCGAGTTCCCCTGTCATCGTTACCGCGAGAAAATCCGCTCCGACCTGTTTGACAATGTCACGCAGCACTTCCGTCAATCGATGCGACTGATTCCACATCGGGAAATAGCGAGTTTCGGTGAAGGTCCCATCTGACGTCGCAGCCTTGATGTTCGCGCCGCCGATATCGAGCCCGAGAACTTGGCGCTGCATGTTAGAGCCCTTTGTTTTCGAACTGATAAGCTTACCCATAAGCGCTGTTCACTCTGCGTGGGCAAGGGCAACTAATCTCTCGATGACGACTCGCTGATTACACTAGTTTGAACTAGTTCCACCAAGACATGGACGCCGTTTTTGCGTGCACTTTATTCCAAACTTGTTTCACTTCAGCAGTGACTTGGGGATCCTTGAGAGGAGCAAGATAGTCAATGTCGACGCCGCCTGAAGCAGTAACCACAAGGCCGCGACTCGATTTAATGAAACTCGTTTGAGTACTGACATGCTTAGGAGTGAACCACGAACGGTGCGAAATAGTTTTCGTTGTTGCGAGTAAGTGTGGTAATTCTAAATCGGCTTGATCCAGCAGGCTGTTGCTGCGAATGATAGCAGCAGTCACACACATGTCCATGATGTTACGTAGTTCGCCAAACACTGGATCTGCTTTACTTAAGTTATCATAGCGATCCGTCATCATATCTGCCCATCTCTGTGCAGCAGGATCTTGTTGTTGAGCTCTAGCCGGACCGTTGTTACCTTGGAGCACTTCTGTTTCGGTCATGGCTTTGACGCCTTGGCCGCGAATTTCCCAAGCGAGGCCTTGCCCGTCGGTGGCAACACTCTTGTAATTACAAGCTAACCACCAGCGAGGATTGATGTTTGGGTTGGTGAGGCTCACCGAATTGCGAGCACCAGAAATAAACCCGGGCATGACACGGGATCCATGTCCGTTGATTTCCATCGCAATTTGCTTCATGCGGATATCTGCGGCTAGCATGACTCGTGCAAAATGGCTTGACCCAGGTACACCATTAATAGATACCACTTGGTTACCCATAGCTTGCTTTAGCTGTGGTGCAAGAATTTGTGGGTTGCGAATGCCGGCACGTGATAGTTGTTGCAATTTGGCCGCATAGTTAGCAACGCCTTGTTGTGTGGGGTCAATTGAACAACTGATGCGCTGAGGATTAGGTGCATTGACGGCTCGTAATGCAGTCAGCAAGTTGTCGAGTTGAAGTACTGGCAGTCCAGTGGTAACGCCAACGACATGCAGGTTGTCATCGATTTTCCAGCCTTCACCAGGCCCAGCGAGAATAATATCGTTGATTTCAGGGTAAACCAATATGAATTGAATACGTTGTAATCCAGCTAAGTATTTAACTTCATCTGGCAAAGCACCTTGGTTGTTTTGGACAGCGTCGGCAATTGCGGCTTCGAGTCCACGAAGTGAAATCATTCGCAATTCGGTCGACTCAGCCATTTTGGGCGAGGCCGGATTGAAATTCGCTCGCATTTCACGAAGCAGTAAAACACGGCTTTCTGAATCAGCGTTAGCGACGACGCCATTCGCATCGATGGAAATACCACCAACAGAGTTGTTTCGGAACTGGTTGTTGTTTCCACCACCAATAATTTGGGTGGTCGACAATGCCAATAGAGAAAAAATGCACGCGCGACAAAATGTAATGTGACGACTCGTCATAACCGAACTCCTAAATGGTTTTGAGAGGATAGTTGTTCCTAACTAATCTCTCGTTACTCTTCTCTGTTTGTGTTGTCGTTTTGGGAACGGATATTTATCCTTAACCCAGATCGATCAAATTAAGCACGTCAAACAATATGAACTACACGAACATACTGTTAATGAGGAAAAATGACCCATCGAATTAGACTTCGACATTTCCGAGACGAAAATGCAACAGTTTATCCCTGTCTAGAATAATCGGCTTTGCCCGTATTTACAAGAAAAGTTTACCTAATCCGTTTTTCTTTCCACGTTTGGAATAGCGTAAGGTAATACTGAGCCATAGTTTTTAATTAAATGGGTTGAATGGATGGAAAATTGACGTTTGTAGTGTGTGCCGCTATTTAAAGTGTTCATTTTTGATACACTATAGACACGTGGTAATTGCAGCCACTTAGCCGTTTTATATATGGAATAAAAGTTTTCAATGCTAGCATATCTAGTTATTCGCGAAGGCACCAAGTGGACAGATGTCGTTCGTCTTGAGGCTGGCAAAACATCGACCATAGGCAGAGCCTCCACAAACAAGGTGGTCATTCGTGATGAGCGGGCGAGCCGAATTCATGCTGAGTTGTTTTTCTCCAATGGCGCGTGGACGATTCGTGACTTGGAAAGTCGCAATGGGACGTTGATCAATGGTGAATCGACGACCGGCGATTATGAGCTAAAACCACAAGATTGCATTCGCATCGCCAATTGTCACATATCGTTTGTAAACGATTTGTCATCGGCCTTTCCGGAAAATATTGAAACCGACACGGGTGTGTTATTGAAGCACCTCGCTGCGGATACCAATGAAGCCGACTTCGATGGTATCGCCGTTGAAATCGCTAACCTAGAGGAAGTGGATGAGTTAGACGGGCATAGCAGTCAGTTTCCCACCACGATCACCCACCGTAAGGGGCAAACGAAATTACTCGATCGTCGGTCGCAGTCCAAAGGAGTCAGTGATGCCGTGGCGAGCTTGTGCCGCATCGCGTTTGAATTGGCCAATCAGAATGACGAAAAAGGGATTGCGGATACTGCTTTAGAGGGGATTTTTGATTGCACAAAATCTAACGCTGCTGCCTTGCTTCTTGCGCCTTATGACCTCGAAGAAATACCAACGAGCGATGATGTATCGGTGATTGCTTGGAAAACAGTTGGAACTCCTAAGTATCACCGAGTCACAGAATTTCTAGCAAAGACAGTGCTTGAAGGTGGCGAGGCCGTCTTGGGTCGTGACATCAGTGATGACAGTCAAATAGCGAGTCGTGACAGCAAAGGTGAAATTGCGTCGACAAGCATTATTTGTGCACCTGTTAGATATGAAAAACAAATTGTTGGATTGTTACATGCCTACTCGACCACCGGCGAGAGTTCGCTGACACCGGATGACCTCGAGTTTATTTTGGCATTAGCCGACAATGTTGGACTTGCATTAAAGAACGTAAGCCGTGCGATGGAGTTAGTTGAAGACTTGTCGCAATCGCGTAGTGAGATTCAACAACTTCGTAGTCAACTTGAATCCGAATCCGAGATGATTGGAGTCAGCCCGGCCTTGGATCAAGTGAAGCAGGACATTGCTCATGCCGCTCCGAGCCGTGCTACGGTATTGATACGTGGTGAAAGCGGAGTGGGTAAGGAGTTGATTGCCAGAGCAATACATTTTACCAGTCCCCGCAAGAAAGAAGCATTTGTCTGTTTGAATTGCGCAGCGCTGTCGGAATCGCTGCTCGAAAGCGAATTATTCGGCCATGAAAAGGGAGCGTTCACGGGGGCGACCGAACGTAAAATTGGGAAATTTGAGGCAGCAGATCTAGGAACGTTAATGCTCGACGAAATCGGTGAAATGAGTTTAGCGGTTCAGGCTAAGTTCCTCCGCGTGTTAGAAGGTCATGCATTTGAGCGTTTAGGTGGCAATCAATCGATCGATACTAACGTCCGCGTGATCGCAGCGACGAATCGAGATCTCGAGGTTGCTGTTGCTGAAGGTGAATTTCGACGCGACCTGTATTTTCGTTTAAACGTAGTAGTAATGTTAGTCCCACCGCTGCGCAAACGTCCCGAAGACATCGAGCTATTGATGCATTATTTTCTGGACAAATTTCGCTCAGAGACTGGTCGTAAAATCACAGGGTTTACTGATGAAGCGGTTGTTGAGTTGCAGAACTATAAGTGGCCGGGAAACATTCGTGAATTAAAGAACATTATTGAAAGAGCGGTAGTGTTGTGCCGCAATACAGTAATTGATGTCGGTGATCTGTCGTTATCCAATCTGATAACGTCCTCCGATACGAGTGGGATTATGTTGAACACCAGTTCCTATGAACCCCATAGTCTAGACGAGATTGAGCGATTCCATATTAAGCGAACGCTCGATTATCACGATTGGAATAAAAGTCGTTCTGCGAGCATATTAGGGATAGAACGTTCAACGTTAGACCGAAAAATTAAACGTTACAATTTGGCACGAGCCAGCGTATAGTCAGCTCGTCTTGTCTGTCAGTTTTAGTCGTATTGAAAATAGGTGACTGCGGTCGCAAGTAGCTGATGGGGGCGACATGGTTTTTTCCGCTGCAGATATCGCAGTCATTATCCCAGCCATCAACGAACAGGATAACATCGTGGGAGCGGTTGAATCTGCCTTGGATGCTGGGGCAGTCGAGGTTTGGGTTGCAGACGGCGGCAGCACCGATAGCACAATAGAATTTGCTTATCAGGCTGGAGCGTTGGTGTGTTGTGGTGATGCAGGGAGGGCTGTCCAACAAAACAATGCCGCCAAGCAGGCGACCAACGCGATCTTATGTTTCCTGCACGCTGACAATCGGCTGGATTCATCAGCACTGCAACAGGCCGCAAGCTATTTTTCTGAAGGTGAAACCAATAGCTGGTCGTGTTTCTACCAAAATATAGAAGCATCGGGGATTGGATATTCGTTATTGCAATGGGGCAACGCCTGGCGTGCGCGCTGGTGCCGCCGCGTGTATGGAGACCAAGCCATAACGATCAGGCGAGAGTTGTTCGAAGTTGTCGGCGGGTTCCCGGAAGTCGACTTAATGGAGGACGTGTTGTTGAGCAAAATGTTACGACGTCAGGGTATGCGGTCGTGTGTGCTAGCGGGCCCCGTTAACATTTCCGCGCGGCGTTGGATAAAGAAAGGAATCATCCGACAAACGTTGAGTAACTGGTGGTTACTGCTGCGGCTACGATTAGGCACAAAGCCTAATCAGCTCGCCAAGCTCTATCGTCGCCATGACGAATGATCGACAATGTGATTGTGCTACGCTTCGGATTGGGCGTCAATCGTCTCTTCGACCCATTGTCCGATTTCGTGCTCATACTCGTTATCTTCGGCCTCAAGTACTAACTGGCGATGGTAGTCCGCAGCACCTTCTTGCTTAAGGTGTGCTTCGTAGGCATCGTGAAATCGTTCGCCCGGGTCTACAGCGATCAGTCGTCGACAAAAATTTGTTAACAGTGCCGTATTGCCGATGCCGGTGGGAATGAACGCCTCGACCTGTTGCGGCAAGTCAATTTTGGCTTGGATCATCTCACTGTATGTCTTTTTACCGGCGAATGGATTGCGGCCGGATATTAGTTCGATCAGTACGTATCCCAAGCTCGCCAAGTCACTCAAAGGTGTCGCCTTCTCCCCTTTGAGAACTTCAGGTGCGGCATATGCTGGTGTACAAGTGCGTTGCTCTGGCGGTTCATCAATTGTAAAGGCTGAGCCGATGTCGATAATTTTCGCGGCGCCGGTTCGCTTAATCATGATATTGCCTGGTTTGATATCACCGTGCACGATCCCGTTGCGATGTAGTGATTCTAGTGCGCTGAGGCATTCGCGGACAATTGCGATAGCACACCCAGGATGGAATTGAGGTTGATTAGGGCCATCGGTAATGATGACGTTATTTATATGCTTCCAACGCCGAGAAGATACGCGGTCTTCGAGTTTGGCTAACTGTTGATTGTTCAGCAAGATTCGCAGGTCAAGTCCGTCGATCCATTCCATGACTAGCATGCGAATCCGATTGCGGTCGACGAAATCTTGTACGTCGAGAAGATTGTCATGCTGGATTTGCGCAATTTGCATCGCAACGCGGGCATGGCGTTTCATCGTGTTGGCATAGGAGGATTCGTCAGCAAAACGTTCCGGCGAAAAAATCTTAATGGCAATAGGTAATGTAAAACCGTCCGCACCTTTACGCTGCGATAAATATACTTTTCCCTGACCGCCGGAACCGAGTAGCTTAGTTAAATGGTGGTAGGTAGCCCAGCTTAAGCGTTGTTGGTCGACGATGGATGTATATTCATCAAACAGTTGTTTGTCAGATTGCGAAGGAGCCGCATTCGCATAGGTGATCGTCGGTTGCGCTAGTGGTTGAGTGACGGTAATGGTCACCGGGATCCGTCCACCATCATCTAGTTGAATTTCTTCCATGTTGTTGTATGTAATTCCTGCCGTTGCGCTGAGCCGCTCTTAAGATGATGGAAGTTTAAACTGAACGACAATTTAGGTCTAGTAGGGGACAGGCGATGGTGTGAGGCGATTCCATCGGGCAAACTTCGATTACGCAAATCCGACAAAAACAACGGAAAATCAGTCGCTTGCAATTCGTAGCGGGAATCCGACCGTCTTGTCGACAACATTTAAAAGTTCTTCATTTGCTAAATAGCGTCGTAAGTTATCACAGACAAAATCGATAGTGTCGGGCAGGCGGTTCTCCGATTGTGCACCGACGTGCGGTGTAATAATGACATTATCCATGTTCCACAGCGGACTCGTCGGTGACAGCGGTTCAGATTCAACGACATCGAGCCCCGCTCCGCTAAGATGACCGTTTTGCAGCATAGCAATCAGATCATTTTCAACGATTACAGGACCGCGAGCAACATTTACGACAACCCCTCCCGGTTTTAATAGCCCGAGGGTACGTTGATTAATCATTCCGTGAGTTTCTGCGTTTAGAGGCACGCATAAGATAAGGCAATCTATTTCCGGCAGCAGCGATTCATAATCGTCACTGTGCACCAACTGGTCCACGTACGCTGGTTTGTCCCACGGAAATTTATCTGAAGCAACGATACGGTTACCCCACGGGGCAAGTACTTCGGCAATGCGACGGCCATTTCCACCAAACCCAAGAATGCCTACCGTCTTACCGCGGAAGTCCATTGTTGGTCGCCGCACGAATTCTCGCTTATCAAGAGCACGGAAAAACGTCAGTGAACTGCGATACACCCCGAACATCAGTGCCATCGTTTGTTCGGCGACTTGGTTGGCAAATAACCCAGAAACGCTGGAAACAACAATATCCGAATTGATTACACTTGGTTTTAGGCAATGGTCTAAGCCTGCCGCAGAAGATTGAATCCATTGGAGACGCCCTTGCTCTACAACTTCTTCCCAAGGCAGAGGGACCTTGGCATGTCCGATGAAAATATCGGCCGAGAGGATCTCCTGTGCAATTCTGGATTGACCGGCATTAATAACCTCAATTTCGGTGCTTGTCCTGCCGATTTGTTTAGCTTGCGAGTCGGACAGTGGAAAGCATAGTACGACACGTTTAGTGTGTTGAGTCATGGTAGAATGAAAACCGCGGCTAAAGGAAATTAACAGAATATTATTAACGTATCAGAACGTACGTCTGGCATACCTTAACTTTTCTATGATAATAGAGGTTGGCAAACTAAACTATCCAGTACACCAAGGATTGCTCAAATGGAGCAAGCATTGGCGTAACATTAAATACAATGTGTGAAGGAGAATCTCACTGAAGGCTTCAACAGTACAATTTGGAAAAGTCGCCATCTTGGTTTTGGTGTTACTGCGACTGTCCGTTGGTTGGCACTTTTTTAAAGAAGGTGCGTCCAAAATGGACGGCGGTTTTTCGTCGACTAGTTTTCTTGATTCCGCAAAAGGCCCATTTTCTGGCGGCTTTCAAGCGATGCTATGGGACACCGACGGTAAGATCCGGCTGTGCTACCAATCGTCGTCACAATCTAGTGGATGGTCAGAGCCGTCTTATAACACCACAGCGGTTGTGGAACACTGGAAAGCATATCAAGCGGATGTCATCGCCTATCAACGCCTTGAAGGGGGTTGGGTAACAGCGGCTACCGGTATTGTTGATCGCCGTGCTGATCAGCTCAATGAGTTTTTTAAGGTTAATCATAACGATGTGATTCACCTCTTCAATCAAATGGAGCGACGCGAAATACAGCTGGAAACAGAAGCGATGTCGGGAGTGACAAGCTTACGAGCTCAAGGATTACAATTAGAAAACGAAATTCGATCAAGCCGTGTTCCAATGCTGGCTAGTATTGATTTGATTTGGGAAGGTCTGCAACGAGAACTCAATGCTTTGGGTACTCGTGCCCCGTTACCCCTAGGGAAAATTAATGCCCCGCCGATTGCTGCAAATCAACTCGACCGTGTTATTCCGTGGTTTGATATCATCGTCGGTTTGTGTTTGCTGCTCGGCCTATGCACCCCTGTTGCCGCGTTGGCCGGCGCTGGGTTTTTGTTATCCGTCATATTAAGTCAATTCCCCGGTTCCGCTGGGGCTCAACCTACTTATTACCAAACAATAGAGATGTGTTCCCTATTGGTCATTGTATTTACCGGTGCGGGTAAGCACGTTTCACTAGATTCGATTCTGGGTCACTGTTGTTGCCGTAAGCACACAGCTAAGTCCGAGAATCAGACAGAGGAGAAAGAATGAATCTTACACCAGAAGAAAAAGAAGTTGGTAAAGGTAATTATTTTGACGCGATCGGTCATACTCGACGTGATTTCCTTAAAACGATCGCTGCTTCGGGAGCTGTGTCGGGTGCCGGTTTAGGGGCAGCTTATTTCGGCTACTCGACGGTCGCCGATCCCGTTCGCGTCGGTGTGATTGGTACGGGTGACGAAGGCAACGTGCTCATCGGAGCGCTTAATCCGGAGTACGTGCAAGTTGTCGCAATCGCTGATTTACGAGAGTACAACATACATCGCGCGTTTCATGGTGATTATGCAAGTCCCGCAGCTATGGCAGCGCGACCCGGTTTGATGTCGAAATATGGTTGGAAAACGGAATCCGAAGCCCGCAATCATGTAAAAGTATATACCGATGGCTATCAGGAATTGTTAGCGAATAAAGATATTCAAGCAGTGATTACTGCTGTGCCATTGCATCTACATGCCCAAGTAGCAGTTGATGCCATGCTTGCGGACAAGCATGTATTGACCGAAAAGTTAATGGCGAAGAATATCGCGCAATGCAAGTTGATGGGCCGGATTGCTGCAGATAAGAATTTGTATTTGGCTACCGGACACCAACGACATTACAGCGTCTTGTATGACAATGCGGTTAACTTAATTCAATATGGATTATTAGGGGAACTACATCATATTCGCGCTCAGTGGCATCGGGGGAATTTGCCTGGTCGTGATAGTTGGCAAATGCCGGTTCCGGGAGGCGAAATTCCAATCGATGGGACTGAAAAAGATCGCTTTGACAAAATCCATTCGCAAGTTCTGTCGTTTGAAAGACAGGTGCAAAAAGAAAAAGATCCAGTTGCTCGAGAACTGTTAGAACACAAACTAGCCCAATGGAAAGCTTGGGATAGCGACAGTGAATTGGTCGAAGAACGCGCGTTAAAACACGGGTTCCAAGAATTTGAATTTCCCGCGGGTCACCGACGATCCGCGTTGGAAGAACTAGCACGCTGGCGATTATGGGAACGTACAGGTGGTGGGCTTATGGCCGAACTCGGCAGTCACCAAATGGATGCGGCTGGCATCTTTTGTAGTGCTTTACGCCGCGATGGCAAGAAAGCTCAACCGCTAAGTGTACACGCTGTTGGTGGTCGCCACCTATTTGGCGCCGACCGGCACGTCGAAGACCATGTTTATTGTATGCTGGAGTTTCCTGCTCCAGGTTATGAAGATGCGTTCGATGTCGGGTATGCGGATTTTGGGACTGGTGTTGGAAAAACAGCGGTGCCAGGTTATGAGAATGATGATAATAAAAAAATCGTGGTCACGTATTCTTCCATAAATGGAAATGGATTTGGTGGGTACGGCGAAGTCGTCATGGGGACTAAAGGGACATTGGTCTTAGAAAAAGAAAAAGAGATGATGCTCTTTAAAGGCTCGGACACGACGACGAAAGTTGGAGTGAAGAAAGACGCGGGCGGACCAACGCTCGATACGCAAGCCAGTGGCGAAGCTGCTCCGGTTGCTCAAGCCGCACAGACGGGGCCAGTAAGTCGGGGTTATACGGAAGAGATTGAGCATTGGGCCTACTGTATTAGCCATGCATCACCAGAAAATCAACCGCGCTGTAATCCGCATGTTGCCTTAAGCGACGCGGTAATTGCTCTCACCACTAATGTCGCCATCCGACAAGGTGCTGCCGGAAAAGGCGGACATATTCAGTTCCAAGAATCGTGGTATGACGTTAATGATGATTCGACGCCCGATGGAAGCGATATAGCCCAGACCACACGCGAATTGCAAGGATAAACGCTGGGAGGTGGCAATCAGTCGCCCTTTCCAAATTGGCGGCGGATGAATCCTAAGATGGACAATACGATAACGCAGCCGACGAGCAGTGGCAGAATCGCTTTGGCTGATGGTTTGTAGATGACAGCCATTAGCAGTCCGATCCCGATGAGGATGCCGATGGGGCCTTTTAACGTTAGCAACAGTTTTTTGACGTCGTCAAATGCTAGCAGCAGGATGCCGAAGAATACTGTGATCCGAAAACTAATCGGTAAGGCCGAGCTCTGCCAATCTTCTGGACCGAAGTACCACATCCCGAAAGTGATGAGCACCAAAATGATGAACACCGCCTGTAGACGTTTTTTATGATCCATATGTCTTGTCGCGCCGAATAGCTGAACAAATGAACAACCGCCGGACAATTTGCTAGTTGATTTTGTCTTTGAGCTGCGTTAATAGACTGACGGCGTTGCCAATCTCCGTTTTCTGGCGTTCTGGATCCTCTGAAATTTCACGTTCAATCGTTAGCGGTCCGGTGTATCCGATCTCATCAAGTGTTCGCAAGTAGTCTTCCATGCCAACATCGCCATCGTTCAACGGGACTTCAGCACCCCATTCAACACCCGGATTGTCGGCCCACGTTGCATCCTTGCAGTGCACGCTGCGTACTAATGCGCCAACTTGGCGCAAGGCTTCGATGGGTTCACCTGTTCCATAAAGAATCATATTGGCCGGGTCGAAGTTAATAAACAAGTTGTCCCGCTCAACATCACCAATAAACTCCAGTAGGCCTGCGGCTGTTTCTTGTCCGGTTTCCAAGTGTAAGTTCTGATTGTTGTTCTTGCAGTGATCAAGAATGTCGCGGGTAACCTCCACCACTTCGCCATAGAGGGGATCGGATTTATCGTGCGGAATGAACCCAAGATGTAAAGCAACAACGTTGCACTGCAGCATATGAGCGAAGTCAGCAATTTCTTTCATTTCCTGAACACGAGCGGCACGCATAGCGGGCGGAACAATACCGACCGTTTCCAGAACAGTGGGAATATCCGCATAACTTTCACCTTTGAAACCACCGAACACTGCGGTGAGCGTGATTTCGAGTTGGTTAAGATGTGAGAGAAACTTTTCAGCATTTTCAGCAGTTCTGGTTTCCTTAGCTGGGGCATGCAGTTGAATGGTGGGTACACCCAGTTCGTGGGCTACTTCAATTTTGACTCCCAAACCGGCGTCGATACTTGTAAAAACTCCAATTGGCCATTTTTCCACAGTGCTGCTCCTCGATCTTCGTAATGAAACTATTTGATTTTGAATTTTCAGATATAGGTTAGTAAGACATAAATGATGTTATGTGAATGAGTGTCCGTCGAACTAGATTCGGTCTAGCGAGTCGACCCATTGTAAAAATTGAAGGCGATCGTTGTCGGATAGCCCAGCCTTGTTATTAAGTAGGATTGTTGTGACGGGATACTTCGCAGCAGTGAGCCGCTTAATTCCTGCTGCAGAAGCTTTCGCTAACTTGGATTCTTTCACGTCAAACGCATAGAACGCCAAACGCTCGCCGGGGTCGTTGGCTTTGAGTGACGCTCGAACGGGCAATGCTGCATCCACCGGTGCGACGCCACGGATTAAGTCCCGATGGGCAAATCCGACTAGATATGACATGCTGCCACCGGCTTGTTGCCCGTGGATAACGATGCGATTACGGTCGATCGTATAGAGTGATAAGATGTTGTCGATCGTTTTACGTATAAAATCAACTTCGTTTGGATTCCAGCGGGCGGGATCCGCCGATTGCGGAGCCAAGACGATCGCGTGATATTGTTCTGCAAGTGCGATCCATTGGGTTTGCAAATCCTCATTATCTGGCTTACCAGGAGCCTGCAACCAGACGATTAAAGCGTGCGGCACGTCGTGGCGGTAATTTGTTGGGATGATAGCCACACACTCGTTCTTTTCTTCTGGAAGTTTTAGGTCAATCAATCCGGTTGCCAATGTGCTCGCAGGAGCCTCAGCGGTAGGAACCGCATGCGCTGAGATTGTCGGTGCTTGCTGAGGTATGCTGCGTAATTCCAGAGTTACTGTGGTGGGCTCATTGTTACGCAAATAAGTTAGCGTCAATTCGTCCTGAGGCTCGAAGTTAGAGAGGACCAATCGCAGGGCGTTATGATCAGCAACGATTTCGCTGTTGATGTGTGTAATGATATCGCCCTGCTGAAGTTTGACTTGTTGTGCTGGGCTGTCCACATAGACGTGGCGGACTTGTGCGCCCTGTTGGTCAAAATTGCGATCCGGAAGCACGCCTAAAAGTGGATGCTCGTAGGGTTCGAGCTTTTCTACAAGGGTTACTTTAGAAATGATGATTTGGTCATCTCGTTTGACGGAAATCGTTATTGTGTTACCGGCATATTGACCGCCTAACGCATGACGTAGTTGAGCTTGACGACGAATCACCAAGTCGTTGACTTTGATAATCGTATCGCCTTTTCTAAGGCCACTCTCCCGAGCGGGAGATTTGGGCTGAACGGCGACAATTTCTGCGGGTAAGTCGTAAATGTTACCCGACTTGAGCGAGACACCAAGTAAACCAGAGTGTAGGTCCTTGCCCGCTTTAAGCGAGTCTAAGTGTGGCAGGATATCAATTAGCGGTACGGCGAAGCCGATTCCGGAGTCGTACCAGTCTGTACCGTCAGTCGGGCTTTGGCCGCGCGGTGAGAGTGGCGTTAAGATTCCGTAGACTCGGCCATGGATGTCGATTAAGGGGCCGCCATAATTTGCTGGTGAGATATTGGCATCCGTTTGAATGGCTTTACCCCAGATTCGATTGGTGGCGCTAATAATTCCCAAGCTTTGATTCACTACTTCGCGTGAATATGTCTTGCCAAGCGCGATGGACCATTGGCCGACAACAACTTCCGCGTGCGGAACTGGGGTCGACGTAGTAAACTGTTCGGTCGTGTTTACCTTGAGCAGCACTAAATTGCGATTGTGGTCACGTGCAATAAGGGTGGCGGCCGCACGCTTTCCGCTCGGAGTGCTCACCAATATGGAAGTGAATGATGGTGGGAAGTTCACCGCACTTGACAAAATATAGCCGTCGGTGGAGACGGCCAATCCCGTGACTGGCCCGTCATTGCCAGTCTCTAAGCCGCCTAGAACTTCAATCTGCACAACACTTGCAGCGACTTGAGCGACTGCTTGTTGTAGTGCTTTTTCCTCTTGGGCCAGCAAGTCATCTTGAGCTGCTAAGCTTTGTGACAAAGTGCAGAAGAGGGTTGTAGAAATCGCTATAAGAAAAAGTTGTTTGAATAGCGTTGGCGGCTGGTTCGGAGAAATAATCATGATTTAGGTAATGCTGTGTATGTGAACATGTATGTTTGAATTGTTTATTGTCCGGGCAATATGATATCAATTAAGTTGTTGTCGCGTTGGATGACCACGGTGATGTCATCGATTTTGTCAATCAATGCGATTTCATTAACAAGTGTGTTGAGTGAATCGATACGGCGATTGTTTAAGTACAGTATCAAGTCATCGGGTTGGAATCCCTTTTGCTCAGCGACAGAGTTACGGGTGATCGAGTCGACAAACGGTGGAGTCTTGGCGAGTACGTCGGGAACCATGCGAATCCCAAGAGATTTCAGTGAATGTGGGTTGTCGGGTCGTTTGACAGTTTCGTCAAAACTTCTTGGGCGAGTGCGCCCTGCAATAATGTCTTCCACTGCTGTGGTCAGTTGGGCGATGGGTAACGCATAGTTGAGCCATGTTCCATTCTGGGCATTGCGAAGTTCTTTGCCTAATAACCCCGCCAAAGCGCCGTGACTGTCGGTGAGGGCGCCACCGGCAGCACCTGGATTATTCGAAATGGCGTCGAGTACGTAGATGGGACCTTGATAGGGAGATTTAAACGCACCTCGACGTGCGTTGAGTGAGGTCGTGGCGGAGACGATTCCGTGTAGTACGCTGCAGGGTTCATTACCGGTTGCCACTCCAAACAGGTTGCTGATCGTTAGGATGCGGGCTCCAGGTTTCAGGGCGACCGATTTGCTTAATGAGAAGTGATCAAGTTCCTGAGAATCGATTTTCAGGACTGCCATTTCAAGTCGTGGGTCAGCGCCGACAATTGTTCCTTCGAATTTGCGACCATCGTCCAAGACGATGGTGATGTAGTCGGTATCTAATACATAACTCCACACCGTTAGAATATGTCCCTCACCGCTAATTAGAAATCCACTTTGATAGGCCTCGAGGCCTTTAAGTCCACCAGCGCCGTAGATCTTTACCATCTTGCTTTGAACCGTATTGGAGGCCAAAGCAAGGTCGTCCGCGTGGGATGAGGATGCAAGTCCGCTGAGCACCAATGTTGCAATCAATAGTGGCTTAAGCAGGCGTAGAGGTTTTGTGATTAATAGTGACATAACTCAATTCGCTCCCTTATCGGCAGTGGGAAACTGATAACTTGAAATGATAAGTTCTCCGTAAATGACTTCGCCATGGACGACCTCTATGTGATGCGGCATCAAATGGCCGTTGACTTCTTTGTAGTCGCTGAAATAAAGCTCACAAGGGTCGATGCCTAGGTCTGGGTACATTTCTATAGAAGTTAGATGCCCAGATTTTGGGTCGAAATAATAGCGACATTCAATGACACTGTGAGTGCCGATGAGGACGTCTTGTTTTTCTAAATGCTTGGGAGTGGGCATGGAGCCAAGGTAGTAGACCTCGCCAAAGCGTTTTGGACTTACTTGCATGATGTGCTTCCACATGTGTAGTGCGACGAGCATCCCCCCGCTACCTCGTGGTGCATCCTGTGTGTTGAGTTCGGCATCTAGATCGGCGAATGTCGTGCCCTGTGGAAGCTTGGCATCAACTCGATTCGCTTGCAGATTGATGGTCGCTGCTCCCAGGTTTCCGAGTTGCCCTTCGATAATCCAATTGCCCGGAAGTTTGTCACCCTTAGTTAAACCAATGTACTTATCCCAAACACGGTTTTGATTGAGCTTATTAAAATAATAATTTGAATATCCATGCCGTGCTTCAATGAAGGGCGCAACTTCCGGCGGGAAACCCTTCTTAGTGTTGTCTTTAACAGGTGGTTTTGCCTCCGGTGGATCATCCTTGGGTTTTTCTTGGTCTTTGGGAGGTGCTGGGGGCTTGCGATTGGGTTGTACTTTGGCCAGCAACTCTTCTGGACTGTGGACTCCGGCAAGGCGAACAAATGTGTCGATTTGTTTTCCGTCTTGCAAGAAACTTATCGGAACTCTCCAACCACGCGGATAAATTCCAAGTACATTTTTGAATCCGTTGACTGTGTTGATTGGCCTGCCGCCGAATGACAGCAGTTGATCACCGTAACGTAAGCCTCGACGGTATGCGTCCGAAGACTCGATGATGTTGGAAACGACAACTGCGCCACTTTCGTCGGTTACCATGTTGGCACCGAGCGTAGCGTGATCGAGATACCGGCCACTGTGCAAATAGCCAAGGAAATGTTTGATTTGATTAATGGAAATCGCATATCCGACTCCGACGTTGACACGTCCACGCTTCTCAAAAGACCCACGCCCGTTGATACCGATAAGATCGCCGTTAGCATTGAACAACGGGCCTCCTGAATTCCCAGGGTTAATGGAAGCGTCTGTTTGGATGCAGTCAGCATATTCTAGCAATGTACCGGCTGGGTATTGGTACCGATGTACGCCAGATACGATGCCATAGGTTACTGTCGGCTGAAAATCGGTGGCTAGCAGAAATGGGTTTCCGACGGCAAAACACCAGGCCCCGAGTCTTACTTTGTCACTGTCGGCCATCTTGGCGAAGGGGAAATCATCGCGACCGATCATTTTAATCAATGCGACATCACCAACAGGATCGACGCCTACGACAACGGCATCATAAAGCTGTCCATCATTGAGTGCACATTTCATGGCTGTGCCAGCTGGCTTGACGACGTGAAAGTTACTCAACGCATAACCTTCAGGACTGATTAAAACGCCGGAACCGCCTCCGTTGCCTCCGGCAGCGAACACCATAACGGTTGAAGCAGATGCCTTGCGGATCGCCGCAATGCGTTTAGCTTGAGCCGACAATACTGATGACGACACATCGATCGCATGGACTGATGATGTGCAGAGTAACAATACGACTGCTAATACAGAGATTCGTGTTTGTGTTGTGCGTAAAGTAAAAATCACTTCTGTCTCCAAGGAATACGATGCGGTTTACCGTTAAGGTATTCCAGCTACATGTTATTCATTTAAATAATGCTATTTCAATACTCGAGCATTACCCATATTTAGTTGGTCGCCGATGTCGAGGTTTTTTCCATAATCAACTTTGATCGTGATCCGCCGAACCCCAGCGATGTTTACGTCTAATGTTCGTGGTTTATCGCTACCGGTAACAAAATCCTGAAACAACTGTTTGTTGTCCCCAAGGATTGTCAATTCCACGTGCCCACGCCCGTTCATTGATGGATCAATTCCAATATCCATTTGTAGTTTAGAATAAGTGTCCGGTAGCCTCAGTGACATTACTGTACGGCTATGGATCGAAATTCCTTTGGAATAGCTTTCCGTTCCAACCATCAATGGAGTGCCATCGACGGAGATATCCATGCGGGGTTCGTAAACCTTGGACAACCTTTTACGGATCAAATTGCCCGACAAAAATGGCGTCCACTCCACAGCTTCAGGAGTTATGTCACTTAGGTACAAGATGTTGTTACTAGCAAAATCTAGCCGACTTAATTCAGATAGCTTGAGCGTCAATGACTCGCCGGTACAAGTTTTGGCTTGTAGTTGCTGGTCTTCTAATTTGAGCTCGAGTTGGCTTACTTGCCAAACGTTGTTTAACGTGTCGGTGAGTCGACAGAGAGATTTAGCGGTTTCCTTGTTGACTGGATCCACGAGTCGGATGCCTGCCAATTTAGTGATTTCAACGGGTATTTTATCGCCACCAAAATTGAATGTTACGAACTCCCCGTCAATCGCTTCGACGATGCCTTCAAGTTGATCGATGGCGCCGGATTGGCGTTGTACGATTAATATGTCCTCCACACTCTCCGCCGCTATGATTTGTTTATATTGCTGCAGTGCTTCGTCGGTTAAAGACTTAAACTGAATATCGCGAACGCTATCAGCACGACAGGTAAAGGACTGAGCATTTCCAATAACCACCGTGCATTTATCGCCGGTAAGAGTAATTGATTTTGCGTGGAAACGGGACCCACCGTGGAGCGTAATCAGAGTGGTTGTATCTTTGGCAGGCGCCGCCGGATGTGTAAAGACGATTGACTGTAATTGGTCTAATGCGTGTTGAGTGTCCCCAGATTTATCAGTCAGTGTAATTTCTTGACTGTTGAGCGCTGAGATATTTCCCGCGACGGGGTCGCCCTGCAGTAGGTTTACTTGTACCTCAGTGGATACAAGTATCGCTGCCGATAAAAACACGGTTGTCCACATATGAGATTAATCGCCCCCCTCAGAGCTTGTTCGATATGCCAGCGAATAGCGGTGGCGGATATGTGGTGTGTCGCTAACCTTCGTCACGAGCCAGTTTTCGGAAATACTCTTCAATCACTTCACGGTAATGCGCTGGCAATTCTTTGCTGATCTGTTGCAGTGCCTTTTGTCGCTCACGAGGAGGTAAAGCTCCCCAGTCATCGCCTTGTTTGACGCTTTTGCTGTCGACGTTACCCGGACCGGAACCACCAAGGTTGGATGAATCCTGCGCAGGCGCACTGGAACTGGAACTACCGCCGCCGCTGCCGGATTGTTGTTGCTGTTGTTGTTCCAACTCTTCAATCATCTTGTCGAGTTTGGCAATGACATCGTCTTCTTCTTTGCGAACCCTAGTACCAGCTCGGCCAAGCTTCAGTCGGCGGCGAATGTCCGCCATCAAGCGAGCCACCTCGTCCAATGAGTCAGATTTTAATGGACCGACATCTGCTTTCATCAAGTTGGCAATCGTGCTGTAGCGTCGTGGTATTTGCTCTTCGTTTTCTAACAACAGATCTATTTTTTGTAGACAAACGTCTTTGGCGAGAATGCGGTGGTAACCCGTGGCTTGATAAAACAGTAAGGTCGCCGGATCGACAACTTGGCTTGGCGTAATTCCTTCGAGTACTTGTAAACATTCGTCTTGCAGGTCACTGTGAGCAAGCCAGCGAGCGTAAAAGAGACGCAGATTATTTCGCAGGAAGTCGTTTTGTGACTCATCGGTCAGCAAGGTTGGAATGATATTTGCCGCTGTGGCAGGAGTTGTTTCTAGGCGGGTTGTAAGTTCGCGTACATCTTTGTTCGCTAACGCGAAGCTGTTGATGAGCTGATCAAGCAACAGTGAGCGGTCATCGGATTCAATGGGAATTTCCCATAATATCGCAATCTGTTGCAGGATGGGTTCAGGAACTTCCGATTCGCTAAGGTATTTATCGAGATCGGCTTTCACCGTTAGTTGATCAGGAAATGACCAAGACGCTCTTTTTTCAAGTTCATCTTGAGCAACCGATGTTGGCGCTATTGCAAAACAAAATAACGTTGCTACTGCAGTATAGGCGATGATTGATTTGAAGTTCATTGTGTAAATGCCCAGTGAAAAAAGGCTTAGTTGTTATTGGTTTTTTCCAAGTACGATATCACGGGTAATGCGTTGCAAGCTTCGTTGTGTGTCGGAAAGCTTTTGCAAGGCAGTAATCAAGTCGACATCCATTGCTTGACCAGCTGGGTCATCGAGATCGTCGAGCAGTCGAGAGTATCGTTTCGTACGTTTGTTGATCCGCAGTTGAAGCGACCGTATCATCCGGAGTTCGGCTAATTTGTCGACAAGTGGTTGTTCTTGTTGCTGTTGTTGTTGCTGTTGCTGTTGTTGTTGCTGTTGCTGCTCTTCTAAATCTTGTTGAGCTTGTTGTAACGCTTCGATCATCTCTTCGATGGACTGGATGATGTCTTCTTCGATGCCAAGGGTTATACGACCAACCTTCAATTGGCTCAAGCGACTGGCAGTTTGTTCCATGTCTTCTCGCATTATTTTGACAGTTTCAGGAAATGCAATCGACGAGCCTTCCTCAAGCAGTAATGTAAGTACCTTGTCCGCTTCCAATCCAATACGTCGTTGTTGAAAACTCAACTTGTTAGCGGCAACTTGGACTTCGCGATCCTGCTCGGATTTCGGTGTTTTTGAAAGTTGCAAGGTTCCTTCATATACTTTGAGTTCCATTTCAAGCATTTTACGGAAACGACCCTCTAGTAAAGCTAACATCCTTTCTAATTCTTCTTCGCGTAGTTGTCTTAGGATTTCTTCAAGTTGTGCTTTTGCTTCAACAAGTTTTTTCTTGGCCTCTTCTTGTGCTTCGATAGATTCGCTACGGCGTGCATTTTCAAGCTCGATTTGAGCCTGTTTCATCTGTTGTTGAGCTTCTTCTAATCGCTTGCGAGCAGGATTTTCGTCTTGCTGACCACCTTCAGCACTCTCGCCACCTTCACCACCTTCACCGGGTTTGCCTTCACCTTCGCCTGGTTTGCCTTCGCCCTCGCCTGGTTTGCCTTCGCCCTCGCCTGGTTTGCCTTCGCCCTCACCGGGTTTGCCTTCGCCCTCACCGGGTTTGCCTTCACCTTCACCGGGTTTGCCTTCACCTTCGCCTGGTTTGCCTTCACCTTCGCCTGGTTTGCCTTCACCTTCGCCTGGTTTGCCTTC